>JGI24025J20009_10000354_pt1 | contig 35616 bp, 33 predicted proteins | sample Cruoilmetagenom3_FD_20009 | JGI IMG/M metagenome (IMG submission 20009) | reverse complement strand
TCTTGCCTGCCGTATGTGCGATGATCTCATGGCCGTTTTCCAGCTCGACCCGAAACGTCGCATTAGGCAGGAGTTCCTTCACGACACCGGGAAATTCGAGCAATTCTTCCTTGGCCATGGTCTCTCCTATGTTACACGCCCCGCCATTTGCGGGACGCCGCTTAAATGGCGCTATTTCTACCAATTTTCAAGGGAATAATCAGCCCAATGTCTGAGTAGTGACCTGAGTTACACCCTCTGGCTGTTCATTCCAATGGGTTCGGTTCAGCACGCGGCCGTCCGCACGCACATGCGCAATCGCCGCCAGATCAACTTCGGCATAGGTCCAGCCGGGCTGGTTCAGTGCCCCCTCAGCCAGCACCCCTGTGTCGGGAAACCCGGTATCAGGTGGGCCGAATATACCGCCCATGCCGGTGTTTGCCCTGGCCACATCTGTCCATTCGGCCTTGCCCACAAGCGAAGACATGACCGACACACATTGATTTTCCAGCGCCCGTGCCATGGCCCCGATGCGCACCCGCCAATAGCCCGAGAGTGCCTCGGTGCACGACGGAACCAACAGCAAATCGGCCTGCGAAACAAACCGCCCCAGCAAAGGAAATTCACTGTCATAACAAGTNAGTATGGCGATTTTCCCGAGNGAGGTATCAAAGAGCTTTAGGGGCCGACAAGGGGCCATATTCATCGGGGNGCGCTCATACCGCGTCATGATCTGCTTGTCCTGATGGCCACGCCCACCCGTGGGTGAAAACAGCCGTGCACGATTGACCGGACGTGTGCTGATTGCATCATCATAAACCGGAGCGGAGGCCGCGCAGATATGGACATTATATTTGGCCGCCAGATCGGCATGCAGGTCATCGGCATCCTTGATGTGGTTTGATACCGCTCTGAGCGATCTCTCCAAATCCGCGGCCACTTCGGGACCATCCAACATGGCCAATTCCATCGCGCCATATTCGGGGAACAACAATAATTCAGCGCCCTGCCCGGCCGCTTCGCCTACCCACGATTCGATTTTGGCAGCGTAATCTGCCCAGGTGATCAACGCATCAAGCGGATAAGCAGCAGTGGCGATTTTCATATCGGTCAGGCCTTTTTGGGTTTTCGGACGTTATGTGCAATCTATAGGCGTGTTGCGTGCAAAATGCGGATTTCACACCAAATGAGCATTCCTCGCTGAGATAACTACAGGGCTGGAAGCTGGTCAAGATCAGCCGACAGGGGGCACCCGGAGTGATCAATTCAATCCGCTATGTGATTGATCTGTTGAATGTGCTGATCGAAGGCCGAAACACACAACACCCCCCCGTATGCTGAAATGACGCGCCTGCCTTGGTCGCTGTGACGGGCCACGGAAAAAACAGGCGCGCGCATTGCCAGGCGTTTCCCGAAGGGCCATTTTGGCCCTGCGGGTTGAAAGCGCCTGTTGCGGATGGTGTGAGAACTTTTTCTCTTTATAAATCAGGCGTAGGGTGGAGTTTAACCCCACCTTACATCAGTAGGAAAACTCGGCGTATATCCGACTCAGATCGCCATTCCAATCCCCGTAGTACCGCTCCAGCAACTCATCGGCAGGCACTTTGCCGCTGTCGATGCTTTCGCGCAAAGCGTTCAGGAAATGGGTTTCATCAGGCACCATCCCACCGGCACCAGAACGCGCACGCGCCTTGAGGCCAGCCTCGGAAATATTGAGCGCCTCTCGCGCCAGATCATGCATATTGATAGTGCCAACCTGCGCCTGCAATGCCTGCTCTGAGGAGGCCACGCGCAGCGCCTCACGGGTTTCAGCGTCCCAGCCTTTGACCAGATCCCACGCGGCATCCAGACTGTTTTGATCATACATCAGCCCGGTCCAGAACGCGGGCAGCGCACAGAGCCTGCGCCACGGACCACCATCAGCACCACGCATCTCCATGAACTTCTTGATCCGCGCCTCAGGAAAGGCCGTTGTCAGATGGTCAGCCCAATCCGAAAGCGTCGGCATTTCACCGGGTAACGCGGGCAATTCGCCTTTCAGGAAATCACGAAACGACATGCCCAGCGCATTGATATATTCGCCATTGCGATACACAAAATACATCGGCACATCGAGGGCGTATTCGGCATAGGCCTCAAACCCAAATCCGTCTTCGAACACGAATGGCAACATACCTGTGCGGTCCGGGTCCAGATCACGCCAAACCCGGCTGCGCCAGGATTTATGCCCATTGGGTTTGCCATCAAAAAACGGTGAATTGGCGAACAGCGCGGTGGCCACAGGTTGCAGAGCCAAAGCCACGCGCAGCTTTTGCACCATGTCGGCCTCGGACCCGAAATCGAGGTTCACCTGAACGGTGCAGGTCCGGTACATCATGGATTTGCCCATGGTGCCGACGCGGTCCATATAGTCCGTCATCAGTTTGTAGCGGCCCTTGGGCATCTGATCCATGTCCTCATGCGACCAGATCGGAGCCGCCCCAAGACCGATGAACCCGACACCCACTTTGTCGGCCACATCCTTGACCTCGCGCAGGTGGGTGTTCACCTCGTCACAGGTCTCGTGGATGGTTTCCAGAGGCCCGCCAGACAGCTCCAACTGGCCGCCCGGTTCAAGCGAAACATTCGCCCCGTCCTTCTCCAGCCCGATCAGCTTGCCGGCCTCCTCAACCGGGGCCCAGCCGTGCACATCGCGCAGGCCTTCCAACACGGCCAGAACCGAGCGTTTTCCCTCATAGGGGATGGGTTTGAGAGTGTCTTTGCAATAGCCGAACTTCTCGTGCTCGGTACCGATGCGCCAATCGTCTTTGGGCTTGCAGCCGTCTTCCAGATAACCGGCCAGTTGGGACATATCTTCGATGGGGCCACCACCGGATTGAGGGATCGACATGCAAGGTGCCTCCTGCTGAATTTCCGATCAGTGGTGAAGGGCCGACCTAAGGGTGTCAAGCGCCGTTGTGAAGAAGAAACGATGCAGAGCAGACGCGCAGGTCTGTTTGCCCCCCATAGAAGTTACCGTTTGAGTTGACAGCCTGCGTGCACCCATATGATTTTAATAAACTTTAGTATTTCAACTGATCAGTATTGGTGAGTGATTTCCCCGGTGATCACAACTTGGTTTCGCAGCTATGCGGAACTGCTTGGAAGGGGCGGTATGACCCGGCACGTTATCTTGATCATCATCGCCGCGCCTTTGCGATTGCAATTTCACAAAGGGGTCGGACGTTGGGGCCTTTGCCCGGCTCAAGGCAGGTACCATGGTGATTTGCGCCGCGTGTTTTCGGATCAGCAAATCTGTGTATGGTTCTGTAATTCTGCCACAAAGCTAAGGCCAAGCACCCCATTATGGCGCTCTGATCACATCCCCGGCCTATGTCCACCGCGATGAAGCGTGCCATGCGTGAACGCGGCGATGAATTCGGGTGTCACTTTTGTCCGATTTTAGGTTCAGTGCCCGCGCGCAGGCGCTGAATATTGGCGCGGTGCCGCCAGAACACCAACAGCGTCAGCAGCGCGCCCATCAGCAGCAATTGACCCTGCCCGAGGAACGCCATCCAAATGGTCGATGTGGCCGCTGCAAAGATCGCAGCGAAAGACGATATGCGCGTCACCGCCGCCGCCACCAGCCATGTGAGGCACGCGGCAATGCCAACAGGCCAGGCCAAGGCCAGCAAAAGGCCCAGGAATGTGGCCACGCCCTTGCCACCCTTAAAGCCCAGCCAGATCGGATAACAATGGCCGACAAAGGCCATGAAGCCCGCCACTTGGGCGGCGTCCTGGCCCGTCACGGCCCAGGCCAGCAGCGCCACAACAGCCCCTTTGGCCGCATCCATCAGCAAAGTGCCCGCCGCGGCGGTTTTGTTACCGGTGCGCAAAACATTTGTGGCGCCAATATTGCCTGATCCGATGTCGCGCAGGTTGCCCAACCCAAAGACCCGGCTCATTGCCATGCCACCCGAGACCGAGCCGATCAGATAGCCCAGCACGGCCCAGACCAGCAGAAGAAGGGCGGAGGTTTCAATCGGGGGCATCAGGGGGCCTCAAATACAGGTTGACCAGCGACGTAAGTGCCCAGCACCTTACCTTGCATCCGCGCGCCGTCAAACGGGGTGTTCTTGGATTTGGATTTGAGTTTGAAGCGGTCCAGCACAATGGGTGTGTCAGGATTGAACAGCACCAGATCGGCAGGCGCGCCCGCACACAGCCGCCCGGCGTCAAGGCCCAGCCGTTTGGCCGGGTTAAGGGCCATCGCGCGAAACAGCTGAGGCAGGCTCAGATCTTCGGCATGATAAAGGCGCAAGGCCGCGGGCAGCAGGGTTTCCAACGCTACAGCGCCGCTGGCGGCTTCCTCGTAGGGCAAGCGTTTGCTTTCTTCGTCCTGTGGTGTGTGCATCGAAGATATCACATCAATTGTACCATCGCGCAGCGCGGCAATCACCGCTTGCCGGTCATCCTCGGCCCGGAGCGGCGGTTTGACCTTAAAGAAGGTGCGATAATTGGCCACGTCCATCTCATTTAGTGTCAGATGGTGGATTGATGTGCCCGCAGTGATGTTCAACCCGTTGCGCTTGGCCCGCGCCAAGGCAGGCAATGCGCGTGCTGTGGTGATCTGATCGGCATGATAGGCCGCTCCGGTCATTTCCAGCAGGGCAATGTCGCGGTCCAATCCCATCCGTTCGGCCATAGCTGTCACAGCGGGCAGCCCCCGGAGCGAGGCGAATTTACCCGAGGTAACAGCAGCCCCCTCGCTCAGGATCGGCTCTTGGGGATGGGCAATAACCAATGCGCCCAAGGACCTTGCATAGGTCAGCGCGCGCGAAAACACCTTGGTATTGGAGATCACCCGATCGCAATCGGTGAAGGCCACAGCACCGGCATCCATCAGAAAGCCGATCTCAGTCATCTCAAGGCCTTCGCGGCCTTTGGTGAGGGCGGCCATGGGCAACACATTGACAGGTGCCGCCTCATTGGCGCGGCGCAGGGCAAACGACAGAACCTCGGGCGTATCAATAGTGGGCAGCGTATCGGGCCGTGTGACCATGGTGGTCACACCCCCGGCAGCCGCGGCCATCCCGGCGGATTTGTAACTTTCTTTGTGGCGTTCACCCGGCTCACATACTTTGACGCCGATATCGACAATCCCCGGCGCCAGACACGCACCGGTGCACTCAACCTGCTCATCCGCCTTTGGCATGGCGGTCTCGCTGCCGGTGGCGGCGATAACACCGTCCTTAACCAGCAACCAGCCGAGGCTTTCGGTGCCCGCTTCGGGGTCAATCAGGCGGGCATTGGTGAAGAGGATGCTCATACGTCACCTTTCTTTATCTGGCGCAGCAGATCATAGACCTTGTCGCCATCTTCCAGATATTCAAACCCGTTTTCTGACTTTCGGGTGGATTTGTTGGTCTTTTCGATCTCAGATCCGAAATAGATTGTGGCCGCATCGCCCGGAAGGTATTCCAGCATGCTGTCTGAGGTGATCGGGTAAGACTTCAGACTACGCGACACAAACGGCATATCGTTTGCAATATAGGCAGTCTGGTTGGTCAGCGTATACCAAGTGTATTGGCGTTTGAACGCGGCCCAGAAATACTTGCCTAAAGCCATGTAAAGCCCGAAGAAGAAAAACAGCAGGCCAAATATCCACAACGGCCCCAGCGCCAGCGAGGCGACTTTCATCCAAATCAATGAAAACCCCATGAAAACCACCGCCATCAGGGTTTCCATGCTGCGACCGCCACGAAAGGACAATCTGGGCAGGGGCTTACCTTGCCAGAGTATCCGCTCGCCAGTGGCCAGGATACCTTCCCAGTCGTTGTTGCGGGTGTCGAGATCAGTGCTCATGACGCGATCCAGACCATCGCGCCGGTCAGCATGAACAGGACCAGCAGAACCACCATTGCCACCCGCCCAGACATGGCCGCATCCGATGGGCGCTTTTTGTTGGTGGAGGGCACATTGCCCTCGGTTCCGCCAGTTGGCAGCGCCTCGAAGGTCACTTTGCTGCGGTCTTCGGCATAGGTGCCGATCCAGCGCAGGGGGGCTTTGACGCTCAGCAGCCCATGTAGCCCCATGAAGGCGGCAGAGCGCACAATCAGAAGCTGGCCTGTCAGTGACATAAGTCGGGCGCGATCATCGGCCAGTTGATCCTCGGCGATCCCCAGCCCCTCGATCATGTAATCGACGAGGCCCAGGCCCTCGAGATCATCGACTGAGAAGAAATCAATCTGGTCTACATCAAGGCGTTCAACCCCCAATGCTGCTGCCAGATCAGCCTCACGCAAGCCATCAATGTCATCAGCGGGCAGATCAACCGCAAAGAGCCGCACCAATTTGTACTCACCAGACGTTACCTGAAACTGATCGCTCACACCATTACCCCTGTTTGGGCCTGACGTCTCGCCAGCAGGTTACGCGCCAGAAGGTCCATCGCAGCCATGCGCACGGCGACACCCATTTCCACCTGTTGTTGAATGACCGAGCGATTGATGTCGTCAGCCAATTCGCCGTCAATTTCAACCCCGCGGTTCATCGGGCCGGGGTGCATGACAATGGCATCTTCCTTGGCGTGGCTCAGCTTTTCGGCGTCCAGACCATAGCGGTGGTAATATTCACGCTCGGACGGGATAAAGCCGCCATCCATACGCTCGCGCTGAAGCCGCAACATCATGACGACATCGACGTCCTTCAGGCCTGCTTCCATATCTTCAAACACCTCGACCCCGAAATCAGCAATACCAGAGGGCATCAGCGTCGGCGGGCCAATCAGGCGCACACGGTTTTCCATTTTGCCCAACAACATGATGTTAGAGCGGGCCACACGGGAATGAGCGATATCACCACAGATGGCGATGTTCAGGCGGTGCAACCGGCCCTTGGCGCGCCGGATGGTCAGCGCATCCAGCAAGGCCTGTGTGGGATGTTCGTGGCGCCCGTCCCCGGCGTTCAACACGGCGCAGTTCACCTTTTCCGATAACAAGTCCACAGCGCCGGAATGCGGATGGCGCACCACCAGCAAATCAGGGTGCATGGCGTTCAGGGTCAGCGCCGTATCAATCAGCGTCTCGCCCTTTTTGATAGAGGACGCCTGCATGGCCATGCTCATCACATCAGCACCCAACCGCTTGCCCGCCAACTCAAAACTGGCCTGCGTGCGGGTGGAGTTTTCAAAGAACATGTTGATCTGGGTCAGACCCGCCAGCGCATCAGAGTGCTTCACATCGCGGCGGTTCAGATCGGCGTATTGATCGGCCAGATCCAGAATGGCGGTGATATCCGGCGGTGCCAGAGGTTCAATCCCCAGAAGGTGGGAGTGAGAATAGGTCATGCCGCCTCCGCCTTGGTCTGGGGCCTTATAGGGTTGGATGCAGGTTGGGGCAAGATGGCTCCGCGCCGGGCCAGTTAATCGGGCAGGCGCGCGTCGTTCATCCGCTTTCCCTTACCTCGGCACACCGGTACTGTACCCGCATGGAATCGCCCCTTGATCACACCACCGCGCGCGCGCTTCTCGATTGGCAGATCGAGTTGGGGGCCACCGATGCGATTTGTGATGCGCCGGTTGATCGCTACACATTGGCCGACAAACCCAAACCCAAGCCGCGGCTTGCTGAGCCTGCTCAGGTCTCTGGCGCACCCAAAGTTGATGCGGTGGCTGAGGCCAAAGCACTGGCAACCGCTGCGGGTGATCTGGCCGGATTGCAAGCCGCCATGGGCCGGTTTGAGCATTGTGAGTTGAAACGCGGGGCACGCAATCTGGTGTTCTCAGACGGCAACCCAGCCGCGCGCGTGATGATCATCGGCGAGGCACCGGGGCGCGAGGAAGATCAGCAAGGCAAGCCCTTCGTGGGCCGTGCCGGGCAGTTGCTCAACAAAATGCTGGCGGCGATTGATATGGGCCGCGCCCATGAATTTTCGGCGCAATCGGTTTACATCACCAATGTCTTGCCCTGGCGCCCCCCCCAAAACCGCGATCCCAAACCCGAAGAAATTGCCATGCTGGTGCCGTTTATCCAGCGCCATGTGGAACTGGTAGCGCCTGATCTGATCGTGCTGATGGGCAATATCAGCTGTCAGGCAGCTTTGGGCAAACGTGGCATCACCCGGCTGCGCGGACAGTGGGCCGAGGCCTATGGCAAACCTTGCCTGCCGATGTTTCACCCGGCCTATCTGCTGCGCACCCCCCATGCCAAACGTGAAGCATGGGCTGATCTGCTGGACTTACAAGCCAGGCTGCGAGGCAGCACATGAAGATCATGGCGTTTTCTGATCTGCACCATTCGCGCCGCCGCGCCGAGGCATTGGTGCAAGCCAGCGCCGATGCGGATCTGGTGATCGGTGCCGGTGATTTCTGCAACATGCGTGACGGACTGCCCGAGGCGATGAACCTTCTGGCGGGCATCACCCCGCCGTTTGTGGTGGTGCCCGGCAATGCTGAAAGCCATGAGGAACTATCAGATGCCGCACATGCCGGTACCACGGTTCTCCATGGATCAGGGTGTGACATCAACGGGTTAAAGGTATTTGGATTGGGCTATGGGATACCGCCCACACCTTTTGGCAGCTGGTCTTGCGACATGCGCGAGGACGATGCCGAAGCCTTGCTGAACACCTGCAAGGCGGCTGACATCCTGATCGTTCATTCACCGCCCAAGGGCCTTTGTGATGTGACCTCGACCGGGGTGTCGGTGGGCAGCAGGGCCATTGCCGCAGCGATCGAACGTATTCAACCCCAACTGGCGGTCTGCGGACATATCCATGACAGCTGGGGCACGCGCGGATGGATTGGCGCGACTGAACTGGTCAATCTGGGGCCAGAACCAAATTGGTTTAACGTTAAACTATCTTGAGGCAGACAACATGAGCCGTATTAACGATACCAAAGAATTTATGCCGGTGCGCATTGCCGTTTTGACCGTCAGCGACACCCGTGATGCCAGTCAGGACACATCAGGTGACATTCTGGTGGCGCGGATAGAAAGCGCCGGCCACATATTGGCCGACCGCCAGATAATCCGGGATGAACGCGCAGATATTGCCAGCCAATTGCGCNACTGGATTGCTGACGCAAATGTGGATGTGGTGATCTCGACCGGGGGCACAGGCCTGACGGGACGCGATGTCACGGTAGAAGCGCACCGCGATGTCTATGAAAAAGAGATTGAGGCCTTTGGCACAGTTTTCACCATTGTCAGCATGAAAAAGATCGCCACCTCAGCTGTGCAATCGCGCGCAACGGGCGGCGTGGCGGGCGGCACCTATCTGTTTGCCCTGCCCGGCAGCCCCGGCGCCTGCAAGGACGCCTGGGATGAAATCCTCAGCTTGCAACTGGATTACCGCCACCAGCCCTGCAACTTTGTGGAAATAATGCCCCGCTTGGATGAACATCAGCGCCGGAAATAGCGCGCGCATCCGTTCAACCCAGAACGCTTGGAATTTGCGGCATTCAGGTTACATTGGTAAGGGGGCCACATCTGGCCTGCTCAAGGGATTGATCACCATGCGCTTTTTGCGCCACAGCTTGTCAGGATTGTTCCTGCTTTGCCTCACTCTGGGCCTGTTGGCCTTTGCAGGGCAATTGGTGTTTTCAGCAGTGCAGGAACGTATCTCGGCCGAACCAGAGGTGCCAGAACGGCGCGAGCGGGTATTTGCCGTCAATGTGATTGATGCACAAGAACAGACGATCCGCCCCATCCTGACCGCCTTTGGCGAGGTTCAAAGCCGCCGCACATTGGAAATCCGCGCCAAGGCCAGCGGCACGTTGGTGGAACTGGCGGAAGAATTTGAAGAGGGCGGACAGGTGCAGGCCGGACAGGTGCTGGGCCGCATTGACCCGGCCGATGCGTACTCCACGCTGGAGCGCGCAAAAAGTGACCTTCTGGATGCACAGGCCGAGGTCCGAGAAGCCGCACGCGGCAAAGGGCTGGCTGAAGACGAGGTGGGCTCGGCCAGGGAACAAGCCGCCCTGCGCGAGCGCGCGTATCAACGTCAACTTGACCTGGAAACGCGCGGCGTGGGCACCGCCGCCACCGTAGAGCTGGCTGAATTGGCCGCAGCCCAAGCGCGACAGGCCGTGCTGTCCAGCCGTCAGGCATTGGCCCAGGCCGAAGCCCGCGTTGATCAGGCCGCCAACCGTCTGGCCCGCGCCGAGATTGCCCGCGCCGAAGCCAAGCGCCGCGTGGCTGACACCACGATTGTGGCAGGCTTTGCCGGCACGCTGGCCGATGTCTCGGTCGTGCAGGGCGGGCTGGTTGGCACCAACGAACAACTTGCCATGTTGGTAGATCCACAAACGCTGGAAGTGGCATTTCGTATCTCAACCGCGCAATATGGCCGGTTGCTGGACGCCACAGGTGTTCTGATTAACGCCCCCGCCCAGATACGCATGGATGCCTTTGGGCTGGAACTGACCACCACCGCAATGATCAGCCGCGACAGTGCAGCGGTGGGTGAAGGTCAGACCGGGCGTCTGTTGTTTGCCGCCATGGACACACCCGGCGGCATGAAGCCCGGCGATTTTGTCACCGTTCGCATTGAGGAGCCCGCCCTGACCAACGTGGTGCGCCTGCCTGCCACTGCTTTGGGTTCGGATGGCCGGGTGCTGGTGGTGGACGGTGATGCCAGGCTTGGCTCTGTGCCTGTGATCCTGTTGCGCCGTCAGGGCGATGATATTCTGGTGCGCGCCAACGGGCTGGAAGGCCAGCGCGTGGTCACCGACCGATCCCCATTGCTGGGCAAGGGCATCAAGGTGCGCATCTTGAACGATGACGCCAGCGCCGCTGCTGATGACACCGCGATGCTGGCGCTGAGTGAAGACCGCCGCGCGCGCCTTATCGCCTATGTTGAGGCGGACACCAAAATGCCCAAGGACGTCAAAACCCGTCTGCTGAGCCAACTGTCCGAGGCACAGGTGCCCGAACGCATGGTCACGCGGCTTGAGCGCCGGATGGGCGGGTAAGACATGGCACGCGCCCTGCCCCAAAAAGCCGGCGGGATGCTGTCCTATTTCACCCGCCACCGCACTGCTGCAAATCTATTGCTGGTGTTGATGGTCGTGCTGGGCCTTGCCGCCGCCCCAAAAATGCGGGCGCAGTTTTTTCCCGATGTGATTGTCGACAGCGTATCAATCACAGTCGTCTGGGAAGGGGCCGGCGCTGAGGACGTGGACGCCGCCATAGTGCAACTGCTGGAGCCGACATTGCTGGCGGTGGAAGGCGTGGAAAGCTCGTTTTCCTCAAGCCGTGAAGGGCGCGCCAGCATATCACTGGAGTTTGAGCCGGGCTGGGACATGGCCCAGGGGGCCGCGGATGTAGAAACCGCGATTGATCTGATCACCACCCTGCCCGATGAGGCCGAAGAACCCGAAGTGCGCCGTGGAGCATGGCGTGACCGGGTGACTGATCTGGTGATCACGGGCCCGGTGGAGCCGCAACAACTGGGCCTTTTCGCGGATGAACTGGTCACACGGCTGTTTGCCAGCGGTGTCACCCGCACCACCATCCGCGGAGTGGCCGCACCTGAAACTGTGGTCGAGGTGCCCTCAACCAACTTGATTTCGCACGACATTACCATGGCCGAAATTGCAGCCGCCATTGCCGAGGAAGTTGATACCGATCCCGCTGGTGACATCACTGGCGCTGATACCCGTGTGCGTACCGGCGTTGAAAAACGCAGCGCACAGGATCTGGCCCGTGTCGTTTTGCGATCCAACCCCGACGGGTCAAAACTGATTGTCGGTGATATTGCCACCTTCCGGGTTGAGGGGATCACCCGCGAACGCAGCTATTTTGTCGGCGATCAGCCGGCCATTTCCATCCGGGTGGACCGCAGTGCACAAGGCGATGCGATCCGCATTCAGACCCTTGTCGAGGACGTGGCTGCGACGATGAAAGAAACCCTGCCCCAAGGCGTGGATATCCGCCTGATCCGCACCCGATCCGAGAGCATCTCAAGCCGGTTGAACATCCTGTTGGACAATGCTGCGATGGGGCTTGGCCTTGTCGTTGCATTGTTGTTCCTGTTTTTGAATGCGCGCACGGCCTTTTGGGTGGCCGCGGGCATTCCGGTGGCGATGCTGGCAGCAATTGCGCTGATGTATCTGGGTGGGTTGACCATCAACATGCTGTCCCTTTTTGCACTGATCATCACGCTGGGGATTGTGGTGGATGATGCCATTGTGGTGGGCGAACACGCTGACGCACGGGTGCGCCACTATGGTGAACACCCCGTTGTTGCCTCAGAACGCGCAGCCCAGCGCATGGCTTTGCCGGTGTTTTCAGCCACGCTAACCACATTGATTGCCTTTTTTGGCCTGACGGCGATTGGCGGGCGGTTTGGTGATCTGATCCTCGACATCCCGTTCACCGTGATTGTGGTGTTGTTGGCCAGCCTGATCGAGTGCTTTTTGATCCTGCCGCACCACATGTCGAACGCCCTGCGCCATGCGGACAAAACCCATTGGTATGACTTGCCCAGCCGGGTGGTGAACCGGGGGTTCGATTGGACGCGCGAGACAATATTCCGCCCTTTGATGGCGGGGGTTGTCTGGGCGCGGTATCCGGTGATTGCGCTGTTGTTGCTGGTGTTGGCCAATCAGGCAGCCTTGTTCATCAAGGGAGATGTGCAATGGCGGTTTTTCAATGCGCCCGAGCGCGGCAGCATCACCGGCAATTTCATCATGTCATCCTCGGCCACGCGCGCGGATTCACTGGAGATGATGCGCGAAATGCAGCGCGCCACCGAAGAACTGGGGGCCGAATATGAAGAGCGCCATGGGCTCAACCCGCTGGATTATGTCATGGCCGAAATCGGCGGCAATTCAGGCCGGGGATTGGCCGGGGCTGACACCAAAGACCCCGATCATCTGGGCGGCATCGCCATTGAGCTGATTGACCCTGATCTGCGCAGCTATTCCAGCTTTGCCTTTGTTGGCGAATTGCAGGATCGTGTGCGCCAGCACCCATTGGCCGAAACGGTGAGCTTTCGCGGTTGGCGCTCAGGCCCGGGCGGTGATGCGTTGGACGTGGAATTCTATGGCGCCACTGCCGATGATCTCAAAGCCTCATCCGAGGCGCTAAAAGACGCATTGCTGCGCTTTCCCGAAGTGTCCGCCGTGGAAGACAACCTGACCTATGACAAAGAAGAGCTGATCCTTGAGTTGACCCCTCAGGGCCAGGCGTTGGGTTTCAGCATTGATGGGCTGGGCCGTGTGTTGCGCCATCGTCTGAACGGGATCGAAGCGGCCACCTATCCGCTGGGCCCGCGCAGTGCCGAAATCCGGGTGGAACTGCCCGAAGGCGAGTTGACGGCTGATTTTCTGGAACGCACCCAGTTGCGCACGCCCGCAGGCGCCTATGTGCCGTTGGCCGATATCGTCAGTGTTGAGCGTCGCACCGGGTTTTCCACCGTGCGGCGCGAAAACGGCATCAGATTGATCAATGTCACCGGTGACATTTCCGAGGATGACCCGACCCGCGCACAGGCCATAATGAGCGCGTTGGAACAAGAGATCCTGCCGACCATCGCCAGCGAGCAAAAGGTGGAATGGCGTCTGTCGGGCCTGAGCGAGCAGGAGGATGATTTCCTCAACGATGCGCGCCTTGGCCTGATCCTGACGTTGATGGGTATTTATATTGTGCTGGCTTGGGTGTTTTCCAGCTGGACCCGGCCTGTGGTTGTGATGGCGATCATCCCGTTTGGGCTGGTTGGTACCATTTATGGCCACGCGCAGTGGGATGTACCGTTGTCCATGTTCTCGGTGGTGGGTCTATTGGGTATGACCGGTATCATCATCAACGATTCCATCGTGCTGGTGACCACCATTGATGAACATGCCCGTGATCGAGGGTTAATTCCTTCCATCATCGACGGCGCGGCAGACCGGTTGCGCCCTGTATTGCTGACCACGTTGACCACAGTGCTGGGCTTGGCCCCCTTGCTGTTTGAACGCTCACAACAAGCACAGTTCCTGAAGCCGACCGTGATTACGCTGTGTTACGGGTTGGGATTTGGGCTGGTGCTGGTGTTGCTGATCGTCCCGGCCCTTATGGCGGTGCAAAATGATTTCGGGCGTATGATCGGGTCACTCAAACGTGGTCTCAGATTTCGCCGCAGCTCTGTGCGCTTCAGCTTGGGTGCGGGGCTTGTGATCAATTTGATTTGGCTGTCTGCCACCATTGGCCTGGTCATCACCAAAGGCGCCTTGCCCGCCCCATTGGACACGCTGCTGCCCAATNTATCGCCCGGTATGGCNGNTTTTNNGCTNTATGCGTCAGGATCAGCCCTGATCGCGCTGNTGTTGTACATTGCANTGGCATTGTCCCATCGCGCAAAACGAGGTCAGCCAGCCGGGCAGCCCTGAATATCCACAGCATGTGAGGCACCAATCACAGTGATCCGCAGGCCTGAGCGGTTCAACGAAAAAGCACGCCCCTCCACATGAACCAGCTCGCTCACAGTGCTCAAACGCTTGCCATTTCGGCTGGTTTTACCCTGTGCCACCCAAATCTGTGGGTTACCTGTCTCAATGATCATCACTTCGGCACCACCGATGTGCGGTAAATCCACCTCAGTTGTCAGTTGCAAACCCTCAAGGGTGGGCGCAAACCGACACCGCACACGGCCCACTTTGGCCTCGCGCGATGAATAGGGCCGATCAGCCATAGCAGCAGCAATGCTGGGGGTCGGTTTGGTCACATCACTGTGCAACACTTGCTCAAGTGACACGTTGAGGGGCAGGCACACATCCTTGCACACGCCAAAATCAATTGAGCCAGACAATTGGACATCACGCCCCTGCCGTTTGGGCAAGATTGCCAATGGCAGGATCACCCGACCGGAATAGCCAATCACCTGCATACCGTCCTGTGACATGACATCAGGCGTGGGCCAGGTTATCTCAACCCCGGCCAGATTGTCTGATCCGCGCCAGTCAAACCGCGGTGGAATGCCCGCATCACCCGGCGCGCGCCAATAGGTTTTCCAGCCCTTTGCCAAGGTGACTTCAATTGCCGCCATGTGCCGCCCATCAGGTGCGCGCCATCCCGGCAATAGCCGCGTCTCAACTGCGTCATCCAACGACCCGGCCATCACAGCCGGGGTCAAAACCGCGAGAATCGCGCCCAAAAAAGTGGTCCATTTCATACTCATCCCTCTCAGATGGTATGAAATGCCTGCAATGCCAAGTCACATTTGGGCGAGGTTTTGCCCGATCTTGCCCCGACATCCTCTTGCGCCGCGCCGCCTGGCACCCCATTGTTACCCAATGCACAAGATCACGAGCACGCTGTGAACACCGAAATAGACCTTACCGGAAAACTGCTGATTGCCATGCCTGGCATGGGCGACCCGCGCTTTGCCCATTCGGTGGTCTTTATGTGTGCCCATTCACCTGAAGGGGCCATGGGGCTGGTGCTCAACAAACCCACCGACGATTTACACCTGAACGACCTGATGGAACAATTGTCGATCACCATAGGCGCGGAAATGCTGAACCGTGCTGTGCATTTTGGTGGCCCTGTGGAAAGTGGCCGGGGCTTTGTGTTGCACGAAAAAGGGTATCATTCTTCCATCTCGACCATGGTTGTGGATGACCAGTTTGCCATGACTGCCACGCTGGATATCCTTGAGGATCTTGCTCAGGGTCGTGGCCCGCTCAAGGCGGTTATCGCATTGGGCTATGCCGGCTGGGGCCCGGGCCAGCTTGAGGCGGAAATCTCTCAGAATGGCTGGCTGACCTGTGACGCACAACCATCGCTGATCTTTGACACCGATGATGTCCACAAATGGGAAGCCGCGCTGAAAACCCTTGGCGTTGATGCTTTAGCACTGTCGGCTGATGCGGGCCGGGCCTGAGCACATCTGAGTGCCTTCAAGCGCGGGACACGGCGCGGGCACACACTTGGTGCACCCACGCCAATCTGCCCTACCCGATCTGGTCAAAATCGCTGGCGTCGTGACGCTCGGGCAGCATTTGTTCGGTCTCGGTTGATTGGCGGTTCACGATACGGCCACGTTTGACTGCCGGGCGCGCGTCTATTTTCTCGGCCCAGGCCATGAAGTTTTTGTATTCATGTGTGCTGAGGAATGTGGCAGCGTCGCCATAAGCCCGGCCAAGTGCCAGGTTGCCATACCAGGGCCAGATCGCCATATCGGCAATAGAATACTCGTCACCCGCAATGAAGGGCTTATCCGCCAACTCCCGGTCCAGCACGTCAAGTTGGCGCTTGGTTTCCATCGCATAGCGATTGATCGGGTATTCGTATTTTTCGGGTGCATATTGATAGAAATGCCCAAAGCCACCGCCCAGAAATGGCGCGCTGCCCATCTGCCACATCAGCCAGTTAAGCACCTCTGTGCGCTCAGGCCCGGACGCAGGCAGGAAGGCTGAGAATTTCTCGGCCAGGTGCATCAGGATTGATCCGCTTTCAAAGACGCGCAACGGTATGTCGCCCGAGCGGTCCATCAAAGCCGGAATCTTGGAATTGGGATTGATCTCGGTAAAACCACTGCCGAACTGGTCGCCTTCACCGATGTCGATGTACCAGGCATCATACTCGGCGTCGTGACCTGCGGCCAACAGCTCCTCTAACATGATTGTCACTTTCACCCCATTGGGCGTGCCCAGCGAATACAGCTGGAAGGGATGTTTGCCGACGGGCAGGTCTTTGTCGTGGGTGGCCCCGGCAATCGGACGGTTGGTCGAGGCGAACTGCCCGCCATTGTCCTTGTCCCAAGTCCAGACGGAGGGGGGTGTATAGGTGACATCGCTCATGGGATTAGTCCTTTCTTGAATGCTTGCTAAAACTTAGAGGCCAGGCACGGTAATGCAATGCGCAACACCGCACAGAACCATGTGCAGCGCTGCATGTATGTGCGCCAGATTAGCCCAACTGATAGCCCGGTGTAGACAGGGAAATGGCGGCTTCCTCATCGCTCATATCCTCGGGAATGCCCTCAAACAGAGGCGTTGTCAGATACCGCTCGCCTGTGTCTGGCAGAATGCACAGGATCACGCTACCGGGTGCCGCGGCTTGCGCAATTTTCAGCGAAACGGCCAATGTGGCCCCCCCTGAGATACCGGTGAAGATGCCCTCTTTGGCAGCCAGCTCCCGTGCAGCGGCGATGGCATCGGGACCCGCGACCGGGATCAGATCATCGTAATAGGCGTTATCAATCGCCTCTTGCAGCACCATCGGAATGAAATCCGGGGTCCAGCCCTGAATCGGGTGTGGCTCAAACGCAGGATGGCTGGCGGCGGGTTGATTTTCATCGTCGCGTTCCTGAATAATGCCGCTGGCGACAAGCCCCGCATTGGCGGGTTCTGACAGAATGATCTTGGTCTCGGGGCGTTCCTTGCGCAGCACGCGTCCAAGGCCGGTGACGGTACCACCCGTGCCATAACCGCTGACCACATAATCCAGCCGCGAGCCTTCGAAATCCGCCATGATTTCACGCGCGGTCGTGGCCTCGTGAATATCGGCATTGTCTTTGGTTTCAAACTGATGCGCCAGAAACCAGCCGTTGGCTTTGGCCAGCTCGACCGCTTTTTGATACATGCCAAAACCCTTTTGGGCCTTGGGGGTCAGGATAACCTTGGCGCCTAACATGCGCATCATGCGGCGGCGCTCAACCGAGAAACTATCAGCCATGGTGACAACCAGCGGATAGCCCTTTTGCGCGCAAACCATAGCCAGGCCAATGCCGGTGTTGCCGGATGTTGCCTCGATCACAGTTTGACCGGGTTTCAGGCGGCCGTCACGTTCTGCCGCTTCGATGATGTTGACCGCCAGCCGGTCTTTCACCGATGCGGCGGGGTTAAACGCCTCAGCCTTGACGTAGATCGTTACATTGGCAGGCCCAAGATTGTTGACCCGGATCACCGGCGTGTCACCGATGGTGTCCAGAACACTGTCATAGAGCTTGCCACGTCCTTTGGTGGTGCGAATTTCCATTGGGGCCTCCTGTGCCGGATAAATCTGACGTCGTTTGAGAGGGTAGCAGGATAACGATCAAGGGGAAGGGTTGTTCTGGAAATGGCGCGTTTTGGCAGACAGATCAGGAGGAAATATCGCCCCGAAGATGTTTCCCGGAATGATGTCCCAAAAACTTCACTCGCAGATCGCCCCGGACATTGCCTGCCCGAGGTTGGAGGCTTTCAGGCCGGCGAACCGGCCTGTTGTGTTGAATGAGCCGTGGCTTAGAATACCACCACCGAGCGAATGCTCTCGCCCGCGTGCATCATGTCAAAGCCTTTGTTGATGTCTTCCAGCTTCAGCGTGTGGGTGATCATGGGGTCAATCTCAATCTTGCCGTTCATGTACCAATCGACAATTTTGGGCACATCTGTCCGCCCTGACGCGCCGCCAAAGGCCGTGCCGTGCCAGACCCGCCCCGTAACCAGCTGGAAGGGGCGCGTGGCGATCTCTTGCCCGGCACCGGCCACACCGATAATCACGCTTTCGCCCCAGCCCTTATGGGCCGATTCCAGCGCCTGACGCATGACGTTTACATTGCCCGTGGCATCAAAGGTGTAATCACCACCGCCACCGGTCAGCTCTACCAGATGGGCCACGATATCGCCGTCAATTTTTGACGGGTTCACAAAATGGGTCATACCAAAATGACGCGCCATCGTGGCTTTGTCGTCGTTCAGATCCACACCGACAATCATGTCAGCGCCAGCCAGACGCAGACCCTGAACAACATTCAATCCAATGCCGCCCAGACCAAACACGATCCCGGTCGAGCCGATCTCAACCTTGGCCGTGTTGATCACCGCGCCGATGCCAGTGGTCACGCCGCAGCCGATATAGCAAATCTTGTCAAATGGCGCGTCCTTGCGGACCTTGGCCAGCGCAATTTCGGGCAGCACTGTATGGTTCGCAAAGGTGGAACACCCCATATAATGAAGGATTGGCGTGCCATCGAGCATGGAGAACCGCGACGTACCATCAGGCATCACCCCGGCCCCCTGCGTAGAGCGGATTTTCTGGCACAGATTGGTTTTTGGGTTCAGGCAGTACTCACACTCACGACATTCCGGTGTGTAAAGCGGGATCACATGATCACCCGGCACCAGCGACGTAACACCGGGGCCAACCTCGACCACCACGCCGGCACCTTCATGGCCCAGAATGGCAGGAAACGCGCCTTCGGGATCAGCGCCAGACAGGGTGAAATCATCCGTATGACACAGGCCAGTGGCCTTGATCTCAACCAGAACCTCGCCCGCTTTGGGGCCTTCAAGGTTCACTTGCATAATTTCCATCGGCTTGCCCGCTTCAAGGGCAACGGCGGCAGTGGTGCGCATAGGGTTTTCCTCCTAAATCTGTGTGCGGCGACTTTGGGCGAAAGATCGCGGATTATCAACAATTGCTTGTGCAGATATGGCCGGTCGGCCAAACTCAACCCGCATCGTCAGATGGTGCGGCTTGTGAGGTAACAATGAGAAATATGTTTATGTGCTGCTTTGTGCTGGCAGGATGTACGTTGAACCCTGGTAAGGCCGTCGAATTGGACACCCCACCAGATGAAGGATGTGGGGCCGAGCACTACAGCGATCTGATCGGCGAGCCGGTGGCCAATCACAGTTTTGATACAGAAAACGGCAAGGTGCGGATCATCCCCCCCAATTCGGCCGTGACAATGGATCACCGCCCGGACCGGCTGAATGTGGATGTGAATGTGAACGCAGATATTGCCCGCCTGTGGTGTGGCTGAGCGAATTCACTTGATTTGAACTGACGATATGGCAACCTAACGGTATGAGCTTTCAGCCTCTTACACCTTTCCCATCGGCAAATGGCACAGATGTCGTTGCCTTTCATCGCACCGAGCTGGGTGTGATTCTGTCACTGTACGGTCGTATGGTCGCCGCCGGCGAATGGCGTGACTACGGCATTTCCTGCCTGCGCGATGTGGCCGTGTTCTCGGTGTTTCGCCGCACAGCCGAGCATCCTTTGTACAGGATTGAAAAGCGCCCCAGGCTGCGTGGCAAGCAAGGCCAATATGCGGTGATCGGGCTGGATGGGCAGATACTGAAACGCGGGCACGATCTGAAAACTGTGCTGCGTGTGTTGGAACGCAAATTGATCCGGGCGGTGGAATAGATCATGACAGCAACCGGATGGCAGGGCATGCTGGAGCATATCCACATTTGCCCGGCAAAATCACAGCCAATGCAGCCGTTGCAACGCGCCACTTTGATTGAAGGCCGCGGCATTGAAGGCGATCGGTATTTCCTGGAAACCGGCACGTATACCGGCATCCCCGGCCCCGACAGGCAAGTCACGCTGATTGAATCTGAGATGCTGGAGCGTGTGGCCCAAGATTGTGATGAACCCATCCATGTTGATGATCACCGGCGCAATTTGACAGGATCTGGCGTGCCTTTGCAGCATTTGGTCGGTTTGCGGTTTTGCATCGGCGGCGTGGTTTTGGAAGGCGTGCGGATCAACCAGCCCTGCAAATACCTGAACCTGATGCTGAAACGTGATGTCTATATGGCGCTATGGAACCGCTCGGGATTGAACTGCCGGGTGATTGAGGGCGGGGATGTGCAGGTTGGGGATACTGTCAAAACGCGCTGAACATTTCCGCTGCAGGGCCGGAGATACGACACAATAACACCGAAATACCTGCCCAGAGGACCCATCATGACCCAAGCCCCCAACGCAGATCAGGCAGAATACTGGAGTTCGCCCGCAGGCCAGACCTGGGCCACCCATCAGGTGCAAATGGATACTCTGTTGGCGGGCGTATTGGATAGGGTTGTTGCCCAAGGAGCCCCGGCTGCGGGTGAGCATGTTGTGGACATTGGCTGTGGCACAGGGGCAAGCAGCCTGTTGCTGGCCAGACGCGTAGGGCAAAATGGCCAGGTCACTGCACTGGATATTGCCGAGCCCCTATTGGCCATGGCGCAAGACCGGGCACAGGCGGCGGCATTGAACAATCTGCAGTTTGTCCTGGGTGATGCACAGACTTACGAGTTTCCCCCGCAGGCCGCTGATCTGGTGATTTCGCGCCTTGGTGTGATGTTTTTTAGCGATCCCGTTGCCGCCATGGCAAACCTGCGCCGCGCCACACGCAAGGGGGGCCGTCTGGCGATGATCTGTTGGCAAGGTGCCCCGGAAAACCCGTGGTTTATGCTGCCCATGAAGGCGGCAATGGCACGTCTGGGCCGCCCAGACCCAATGGATCCGATCGCCCCCGGCCCCATGGCCTTTAAGGACATCACGCGGGTCACAGGTATCCTGCGCGATGCGGGTTGGGCACAGGCCAAGGGCGAAAATGTGGAGGTGGATCTTGTCCTGCCCCAAACGCTGGACGCGGCAACAGAGATGGCGATCACAATCGGCCCGGCCACACGGTTGATCGGCGAAAAGAATGCCTCAGACGCGGATATTGCCGAAATCAAAGCCGCCTGCAAAGCCGCATTCGCGCAGTATCAGACTGAGGCGGGATTGCGTGTCCCTGGCCGGGTGATTGTCTATACGGCACGCAACAACGGATAGGGCCAAAGAGGCGGAAGGCGGGTTGAAACCCCGCCCTACGCAGTAAGTAAGGCCCCCGCGCAATGCGCCTTTGCCCGTTTAGACCTGCGCGGCCATCACGCAGAGTATTTCATACATGATCGACATGCCCAGAAAGGCTGTGCCGCCGGATTGATCAAATGGTGGTGACACCTCAACCATATCGGCGCCCACGATGTTCAGCCCTGCCAGCTCGCGGCAAACCTGCAACGCCTGGAAGGAATTAGGCCCACCCACCTCAGGCGTGCCGGTGCCGGGGGCAAAGGTGGGATCAACAAAATCAATATCATAGCTGACATATGTTGGCCCGGTGCCCGCAATCTCGCGGGCTTCGGCCATCACATCTTCGACACCGCGGGCGTGAAACTCTTCGATCAGGATCAGGCGGATGCCGTTGGCCTTGGCAAAATCACGATCTTCCTCGTCATACATCGTGCCACGAATACCGATCTGCACCACGCGCTTGGGGTCCAGCAGGCCTTCTTCCACCGCACGGCGGAAGGGAGTGCCATGGGTATACATCGTGCCGCCGAAATACGAATTGAACAGATCAGTATGGCTGTCAAAATGCACCATGCCCACCGGGCCACTGCGGGCCACCGCACGCAGCACCGGCAGCGAGGTCAGGTGATCGCCACCGGCGGTCAAAGGCACAATGCCCGCATCCATAACCTGATTATAAAACGCGGTGATCCTCTCCATTGAATCCATGATATCGGCCGGGTTCGGGCCAACATCGCCCAGATCAGCGCAGCGTGCGGCCTCAAACGGGCGCATCCCCGAAACGCCATGTTGGGCGCGCAACATGGTTGAAGCGTCGCGCAGCTGACGGGGCCGTGGCGGGGACCGGGGCGGTTGGTGGTGCCGCTGTCCCATGGCACCCCGATCAGGCCAATTTGCACATCCTTGTAGCGCTCATGCCCATGCGGCACATGCGGCAGGCGCATGAAGGTGGGCACCCCGGCAAAGCGGGGCAGTTCAAACCCCGATATGGGTTGGAAAAACGTGTCGCTCATGTGATCTCTCCCAGTCTTTTGCGGGCGGTGACGGGGCCGTCGCCCTGCGCTTTGATTCGCTGAATGGCATCTTGGAGGGGTTCATGGGCCACGGCCATATGAAAAGCGTTGGCATGCAGCAATGTGTCGGGGTCTGCGACCCAGGCCACATGGCCCTTCCAGAACAGCAGATCGCCGCGTTGCAGGGCGGCATCCCTTGGTAGATGCCTGCCCAACTCTGTTTCTTGCATATCGCTGTCGCCGGGGCATGGGATACCACAGGCCAGACAGGCGGCTTGCACAAGGGCCGAACAATCCAGCCCAAACCCTGAATTCCCGCCCCACAGGTAAGGCGTGCCCAAGAAGGTTTCTGCCACGCGCACCGGATCGGGTTCAACCTGGGTCAGCGGCACAAGATGTGCGCTGGGGATGAACCCCAAAGGCGTCTGGGCAAAGCGGCCATGATCCGCCAGCACCTTTACCCGGCTGCCATGGCTGACGCTGCTAAGTTCACGTGTTTTGAAGTTCGCTTCGGGATAGACATGTGTGGTGCGCGCGATAACCCGGTGGTTGGGTGTATCGTCTGCGTCTTGCAGGGTCAGTTCAGTGACGGGCAGATAGCCAACGTAGCCATCTTTGGCGGATTGCACAAAGGCCCAGCCGTCGTGTTGTTCATAGCAAGTCACATCTTCGCCAAGCAGCAATTGACGGTCTCGCGCCCCAAGGGGTGCACGCAAAAGATCGGCCAAGGGCACGCAGACCCGCATAGGCGTCCCATCGACATACTTACCCGCCTTAACCCGGTCACGCAGATGCACCGCCGCCACCCGGCCGTTCGCAGGTGTCAGGCGCGGATCGCTCATTTGCCCAGAATATCCGGCAATGCGGCCAGAAGCGCCCGCGCGCCCATGCCGACGCCCCCTTTGGGGCGGGCGGGGGCTGCGGTGGGGTTCCAGCCGTAGATGTCAAAATGGGTGTAAGGCGTGCCCTCCGCAAAGCGGCGCAGGAACAACGCTGCGGTAATAGCCCCGGCAAACCCGCCCTTGGGCGCGTTATCGAGGTCCGCAATGCCCGGTTCGATCGTCGCCTCATAGGGCTCATGAAATGGCAAACGCCAGACCGGGTCAGCCACCTGTGCTGCGGCGCTCTCCAGCGCCATCGCGGTGCTGTTGTCATCGGTGAAATAGGGGGCCAGATCGGGGCCAACAGCCACGCGCGCCGCCCCGGTCAACGTCGCCATTGAGATCATCAGATCAGGCGTTTCTTCAGCCCCCAGCGCCAAAGCATCGCCCAACACCAAACGCCCCTCGGCATCGGTATTGTTGATTTCAACCGTCAGGCCATTGCGCGCCGTCAGGATATCACCGGGGCGGTAGGCATCAGCGCTTACCGCGTTTTCCACGGCTGGGATCAGCACACGCAGTTGCACGTTCATCCCCGTGCCCATGATCATATGCGCCAGCCCAAGCACGGTGGCGGCCCCGCCCATGTCCTTTTTCATCAGCCCCATAGAGGCACCGGGTTTGAGGTTCAAACCACCGGTGTCAAAACACACGCCTTTGCCCACCAAAGTCAGCGTCGGGCCTGCATCCCCCCAGCGCATATCCACCAAGCGCGGAACCTGCGCAGCGGCACGGCCCACGGCGTGGATCATCGGAAAATTCTGCTCCAGCAGGGCCTCGCCCCGGATCACGTTGATCCTTGCACCGTGGGCTTTGGCCAGATCGCCACAAGCCGCTTCCAGATCAGCAGGTCCCATATCGCAGGCGGGCGTGTTGATCAGATCGCGGGTCAATGCTTCGCCTGCGGCAATGATCTCAAGCCGCGTGGCGTCTACACCCTTTGGGGCCACAAGGCGCGCCTGTGTTGGTTTTTGCTTTTTGTATCGCTCAAAGGCGTAGGCCGACAAAAGCCAGCCCAGTGCCTCTTGCCCGGCCATCTCGGGCGGTAAGCCGTGCAGGCGGTAATTGCCCTTGGGCAGCTTCGCCGCCGCGGAGGCCAGATGGAACCGCCCCCGCGCACGCTGTGCTGCATCGCCGTACCCCGCCAGCGCCATCTCTGCCTTGCCTGTGGGGCCCGGCACCAACAGCGCACTGCCCAACCCGGCGGTAAACCCCGCACTGGCCACCCAATCAGACACATGCGTTGGCTGCGAAGCCAGCCAATCGGGCAACTCAGCTTGTTCGATCACATGAAGGGGGATGGCATCGGCATCATCTTGGGCAAAGCTTAGGGACATGGGGGAAAGGCCTATGGATAAGTTCAACCCCGACAACCTAGCTGCACCAGCGCCACCTGCAAGCAAAAGAGTTGCCCATCCGCAAGCGTCGACCGGCCCGCATTGCGCCTAGATCGACAGATCCTGCACATCCCAAATCTCGCTCAGAGAACTTTCACCGATTCGAAGCAATCGCGCCAGAGTGGCCGACAGGGCCGTGCCATCACCACTGTCGATGCACGACGTCACATCACGCGCGACATCAGCCAGCAACTGCATGCCGATCTGTTCAGAAATTGCGATCAGTGACCGCGCACTTTTGCGCATATCGTCAAATCGCAGCTCGCGGTAGCAACGCTCGGTGTGCGACAGGCGCGCAGCCAGCTCCTCCAACGCGCGACAAACCACATCTTCTGCACTTGTTTCACCCAGCTGCACAAACAGCTCCTCAAGACGTGAGGCATCAAGCCTGACGACCTCATTTTGTTTCAATAGTGTTATCTGTTCCACGGTTCACCCCGGATTGTATTGGCCCATCACCAGATACCAAGATGACGCAAAACCGATTCCAAATGGTTTCTCGCTATGCACTTTCTCTCTCGAATTCTCATCTAATTCCCGCTATCACCCAGATCGAATGGCAATAAGGGTCTCTGCAATGCAACATGCACGTCCGCTCCCTAACTATCTGGTCCAGAGGTTTCACGGCTGGAAAGCAACCAGCTATACTGAAAACCGGGCATGGTATAAAAACCTGGCCGAGCAGGGCCAGCATCCGCGTGCGATGATGATTTCGTGCTGTGACAGCCGCGTTCATGTCACATCAATCTTTGGGGCCGATCAGGGCGAATTCTTCATTCACCGCAATATCGCCAATCTTGTTCCTGCATACGAACCCGACGGCAATCCCCATGGGACGTCAGCCGCGGTAGAATATGCGGTAACGGCGCTGAAAGTTTCTCATGTGATCGTTATTGGTCATTCCAATTGCGGAGGCGTTCAGGGCTGTTTGGACATGTGCACCGGTGCGGCCCCCGAGCTGGAGGAGAAATCCAGCTTTGTTGGCCGTTGGATGGACATTCTGCGCCCCGGTTTTGAACGGGTGCGTGACATTGAAGACGCCGCTGAACAGCGTCACGCCCTTGAGAAGCAGGCCGTTATCGTTTCGCTTGAAAACCTGATGAGTTTTCCATTCGTGGAAGACGCCGTGAAAGACGGATCACTCACTCTGCACGGTCTGTGGCATGAAATCGGCGAAGGCGGAGTGGAGCAATACCACCCTGATAAGGACACGTTTATCAGTATCTGAGGTGGTGCTTTCTTAGCGCTTCAACAGCAAAAAACGCCCCTGTGCCATTGAGTGATCAACGGACCGGGGCGTTTGGCATTTATTGCAGGGCCATGCCATCGGGCCATTCGATGCCATGGGACAACTCGATCCTACGGCTTTCCCCCGCAGGCAGATCAAACGACCATGCCAGAACTCCGCGCTTGTCATCCACATCCTCAGCGGTGGGCATAGGCGTGGCTGACCAGGTGATCTCCAGATCTTCCTGCTCGGAATAGGGCACACGATCACGCAGCTCGATCGGCCAGCTTTCGCCGGTCAGGTTTTGCACGTCGATGCGCACCTGTTCGGTCATCTCGTTGGATCGGCTGATGATACCGCGGTCGCCTTCGTTACGGTCCAAAACGGTGCGGGTCAGGCGAATGCCGTCAATCGGGCCAAAAGACAGCTCAGCCTCGGCCCCTGAGGCGATCAGGTCAAGATAGCTTTTCCCGATAAAACGGCCATCAAGATACAGCATTGCCTCGGATGTGGGCAGGATCAACTCGTCCATATCATTGGTGAAGGACGCCATGAGAAAGGCGGTGCTGTCAGCCAAAGGCACAGCGCGGGCGCGCAGGTCGACATCCGTTGTCAGACTGCCAAGTGCCAGACGCACATGATCCGCATTTGAGGCGACCGAGACTGTGCCGGGATAGGTATATGTCACTGCCAGCCCATCAAAATCTGCGCTTGCCTGCTGCGGCGCGATAAACGCATCTTCCATGACGGGTTCTGCTAACGCCTCGCCATAGGCACCTGAATCAGCCTCGCTGCGCACAAGCGATTTGGTCATCTGCGGCTTGGGGTCATAAATGCGCCGCAGCCATGGCCAGACTTCGCCCGGCGCGGATTGCTCGCTGGGGCGTACGGTGGACAGGGTCAGCGCGACGTTGCTCCAATTCTCTCCGGTGGACTGGCCAACAAAGGCGCCCCGCTCAATGGTCAGGGCTGAGGCCTCACGATCCAGCTTCAGATCGTAAACCGGCAACCAGCCGGCATCATTGATATTATAGGTGATCTCAACCCGGCCTTCGGTTTTGGTGGCGGCATTAATGGCGATGGCCAACATGGCGCGGTTTTCCACCTCGGGCACCAGTGCCGCCAGCGTCTGACGGGCATGTTCAAGCGCCTCTTTAAGGTCTTTGAGATTGCGTTCAGCCTCATCCGCGCGCAGATCGGCATCATGGGCAGCACGCAGGGCATTCAGCGTTTCCTCTCCGATCATGCCTGCCAGATCACGCAGGGCATCAACGCCAAGTTCAGTGATCGTGTCACTATCGCCAAGCTCGCTCAGAAACCTTACGCGAGCTTGTGCGGCTTCGACCTCAAGCCGTATCGCCTGAACCTGACCAAAGGCGGCACGCAAGTCAGCTTCGCCACTTTCGACCTTGGCCTTGGCTGCCTCAATATCGGCGCTTGCCTTGGCAGTGCGCGGTGGTACGAATTCTGACCGCGTGGTGAGCGAACCCATCACAGCGCCACCCACTTGGACCCGCACACTTTCCAGCGGCGTGCTAGATGGCAGATCAGTGAGGATCAGCTGATGCGCACCAGCAGAGGCGGTAAAGGGCACGTCACGGGTGATCGTGGCGCCACCTGGATACAGCGTGACAGCACTGACATCACTGGTCAGGGCAATGTCTTCGGCGAAAAGAGCTGCCGGGCAACAGGCAAGCATCAGGACAAGTATACGCATTTATAAAACTCCTTTTCAAAAGTGCTTCGAACGGGCTGAAGTCACGAAATTTTCCCGAAACACCTGACTATGAGACGGTTTATCCGACGCGATCCTTGGGCAAGGCAAGAAAGATTCCTAAATATGCGCGAGTTTACGCTTTGCTAACCTTGTTTAGGTGGAATGCACGTCATGGACATGGAACCCGTTTCAATGAAGATGCAGCCAGAAATGTTGCATGCTGCCGCTGCCTTGGCGCGAAAGGCAGATATTACGCTTGGTCAGCTGATCCGTGATTTGTTGAAACGTGAAATTTTACGCCAACAGAACGCGAGACCGCCCATCAGGGCGGATGAGCAGCTCATCGCGCCCTTGCGTGCGCGTCTCGCCAATGATCTCGCCCACGCAAAAGACTGGGACGAATTGGATCGCCGCTTACAATCCAAGGGGTATGTACTGCGTGCCGCGGGTGGGGGCCTTGCTCTACACACTTCTCCAGGGGATGCCAGAATATGCAAAGCTTCCGAACTGGGATTCAGCTACTCCAGACTTATGCAGCGTTTCCGCCAGCCATTTCCCGGCCACAGCCACACCTGGCTTGCAGAGCGTTTTCTCAACCAACCCCATTCAGGCGTACTCGACGATACGCCTGAGATTGATGTTGTAGAACCGTATTGAACAGGCTCACCCTTTTTTCAGCACCCGAGCGCCCAGCGTTTCAGCGATCTGCACCGCGTTCAACGCAGCCCCTTTGCGTAGGTTGTCTGACACGCACCACAGGTTCAGGCCGTTTTCGATCGTGCTGTCCTGACGGACGCGGCTGATGAACGTCGCATAATCACCAACGCATTCGACCGGGCTGACGTAGCCGCCGTTTTCACGCTTGTCGATCACCATGATACCGGGGGCTTCGCGCAGGATATCGCGGGCCTCGTCTTCGTCGAGGAATTCTTCGAATTCGATGTTCACCGCTTCAGAATGGCCAACAAATACCGGCACACGCACGCAAGTCGCCGTTACCTTGATGGCTATATCGACGATCTTTTTCGTCTCGGCCACCATCTTCCACTCTTCCTTGGTCGAGCCATCATCCATAAACACATCAATATGCGGAATCACATTGAATGCGATCTGCTTGGTGAACTTGTTCGGCGGCACATCCTGAGTGGGGTTATAAATCGCTTTGGTCTGATCCCACAGCTCGTCTGCGCCCTCTTTGCCTGCACCTGATACGGATTGGTAAGTGCTGACCACCACGCGTTTAATGGTTGCACGGTCGTGCAACGGTTTCAGCGCCACAACCATCTGCGCAGTTGAGCAGTTGGGGTTGGCGATGATATTTTTCTTGGCATAACCCTCAACCGCTTCGGGGTTCACCTCGGGCACCACCAAGGGCACGTCCGGATCATAGCGATAGAGCGACGAGTTATCGATCACCACACAGCCCGCTTTGGCAGCTTTGGGCGCATAGATCTTGGTCGCATCCGAGCCGATGGCAAACAAAGCCATGTCGTAGCCGGTAAAATCAAACGTATCCAGATCAAGACACTTGAGCGTCTTATCACCAAAGCTAACTTCCGTCCCCAGGCTGCGACGGCTTGCCAGTGCGACAACCTCATCGGCAGGGAACTGGCGCTCGGCCAGGATGTTCAGCATTTCGCGGCCCACATTGCCGGTGGCACCAACGACGGCGATCCGATAACCCATGTTATTCACTCCATCTGGTAGGGTTGACTGCGGCCTCTTAAACCCCTGCGCTGCCCGATGGAAGGGCTTATACGCGCGGGGCGTCCCGGCTGAGAAGATAAATCAGCGTGCCCACCAGCAGTAGAACCCCAAAAAGGGCAAAGAGCATCATATAAGCCACCTCGGTTCCGCTGCCATCCTGTACCCCGGCATGCACGCCGCCCGAGGCAAATTGCATGACACCCGCACCGCCAATGGCAAAGAGGTTCAACAGTGTCACACCGCGCCCCGCCAGATGTGCAGGCACAAAGCTGCGGGCGTGCGCGATGATCACCGGAAAGGACGCCCCGAAAAAGCCAATAGCCGCACACAGAGCGACCGACACAATGACGTTGTAAGACATCAGCATGGCCAGCACCAATGTAGACAAGGCGCACAGCATGTTGCCAAAAAAGATCACCCATTTCTGGGTCTGAAACACCCGATCCAAGGGACCATAACACAAAGTACCGGCAATCATTGCCACACCCATAGCCAAGCTGGCTTGGCCCACTTGTGCAGTGGTCATGCCAAAAACATCACTCAGGTAAGGGCCGATCCACAGACCACGGATGCCCGCTACGGGCACATAAGTCACCAGCATGAGAGGGAATATCGCCCACAACGCAGGCATCTTTAACAAATCAAAGACCGAGCCTTTTTCCTCGCTTTGGGCAGGTTCGGGGTCTCGCACGAAAACAGCGATACCAACGGCCACCCCCGCCGATAACACCGCCAGACCCGCCAGTGATGCACGCCAACCTACCAATTCAGCAGCAAGCGCCATGGGGTAGGAGGCCACCAAATTACCAACCGATCCGACACCCAGCATCAGCGCTGCCAAAGTGGCAAACTGAGCCACAGAAAATTGCCGCGCGAAAATGTAGTAAGACGCCATGAGGGCGGGGGAACACCCTATGCCGATGAGCAACATGGCAAGATTTATATGTAGCGCGTTTGTCGCCAACGCAAACAGCGCGGCCCCTCCTGCCCCGCCCAGAAACAACAGCACTGATGCGGTGCGACGCGGGCCAATCTTATCAAGCGCCCAGCCAACCGGCAGCTGCATCGCAGCAAAAGACAAAAACCAAAACCCTGAAGCCTGCGCCAAGGCGTCAGGACCGGTGCCGATATCAGCTTCAAGAACACCACTGAGAACCGCCAGAAAGGCGCGGAAAAACTGGCTGAGAACATAGGCCAAACATAGCAGGGTCAATCCGGCGCGCATGAGAGAGGTCCGTTTGTAATTGCTCCTGCGATGCGTGACACGCTTGATCAAGAAGTGCAACGCGCAGGTTATTAGCAGCCCTCGGGCTGGCGTGGATCGAACATGGGATGCATGGGCTAACGTTTAGTCGCCGGGCACCAGCGGTTGTGAATAATCACCTTTGACACGCGCCTTTGTCGGATCGAAATGCGGATAGGCCACAACTCGCGCCTTCAGCCGTTTTTGCAACCCGTCCAACTGACCGATCTCAATCTCGGTTCCCGGCTCTGCGTGGGTTACAGACATCCGCGCCAACGCGATGTTCTTGCCCAGAATGGGGGATTTCATTGCCGATGTGACCTCGCCCACCTGCGCCTTGCCGATCCTCAGACAATCGCCTGGGCTGGCAACAATACCGCCCTCGATCTCAAGACCAACCAGTTTGCGATGCGGGTGGGCCTTGCGCTCTTCCAATGCTGCGCGACCAATGAAATCATCCTCTTTTGATTTCAGCGGCACGGTAAAGCCGATGCCGGCCTCCCATGGGTCTGTCTGGTCATCAAATTCGGACCCGGCAAAGATCAACCCGGCCTCAATTCGCACCATATCAAGTGCGGCCAACCCAAACGGGATCATGCCCATCGGCTCGCCCACCTTCCAAATGGCATCAAACACTTCGACCCCATCACGCGGATGGCAGAACACTTCGTAGCCCAACTCGCCCGAGTACCCGGCGCGGCCAATCACCACGGCCTTGCCCTGAACATCGCCCAAGCGCGCCACGGCAAAGCGGAACATGCCCAACTCCTCTACGGTGGGCACTGTGGGGGCGGTATAGAACACTTCTTTCAGAATATCGCGGCTGAGCGGGCCTTGGATGGCGACGTTATGCAATTGATCGGTCGAGTTGCGCACCCAGGCGTTCAGCCCCATTTTACGCGCCTGTTCCTGTAGCCATAGCCCGGAATTATCATTGCCACCGATCCAGCGGAAATTCGTCTCGCCCAGGCGAAAGACAGTGCCATCATCAATCATGCCGCCGTGTTCATAACACATGGCAGTATAAACCAGCTGACCCACGGCCAGTTTCTTCATGTTGCGGGTCACGCAATGCTGCATCAGCGCCTCGGCATCCGGGCCAGTCACCTCGTATTTGCGCAGGGGCGACAGATCCATGATCGCGGCCTTCTCGCGGCAGGCCCAATATTCAGCAATAGCGCCGTGATTGGACATCTGATTAGGCAGCCAATAGCCCGCGTATTCTACAAAATCACGGGTATGCCGTTCAAAGCACTCGTGAAATCCGGTTTGCTTGGTTTCTTCCAAGTCTGCCTCCGCTGATTTTCTGTAGCCGACAGAACGGCTAAAGTCTTCGCCCGCCCCATAAGTGCGGACCTGAATATCGGTGGGTTGCCACCCGTTGGCGGCGTCAACGTCACATGGGCACGCGCTGGAAATGCAGACCAGATCGGTCTGCGCCTGCAACAACACATAATCGCCGGGGCGTGACCACGGATCATCCATGCCGATGGCGTTGGTGTCATCCAGCATGGTGTTGAAGAAAAAGTTGATAGCAGGCCAGCCACCGCGTGGGCGAATGCCGTATTGTGCCAGATCCTTGTTCATATTGTCCGAACAGTTCACATGACCAGGATACCCCAAATCTTCGTAATAGCGCGCGGTACAGGCCAGCCCGAATGTATCATGACGCCCGCAAGTGTCGCGTATGATCTCAACCAAAGGCTCTTGGTCCGAGCTCCAGTATTTTGAAAAAATGCCGGGCAGCGGATAAAGATTGCCCATCAACGCACGGGTGGTTGTCGGGTCGATCTCGCGCTCCAGTCCCTTGTCCAATGCGCGACGGGAAAACGCCTGAAAATCCGAGCATTCACGCCCCTGCACATCAAGTATCTGAATGAACTCGCCCTTCTTGACCTCATAGCTTTGGGCTGCGCCGGGCAGAATATTGAAATCAATCAACGGATCAGCCAGCGGATCGGGCGGGGCCAATTCACCCTTGGGCAGGCCGGGATCGGCACGCCGGATGTAAAGGATCAGATCACTGGGCGGATTTTGTTCGCCGGGGTGCATCGGGCCACCGGGGGCCGCAACGATAAGCAGACCATCACACCCGGCAAAATAGGTGACCATATCGCCAGGGTGCGAGCCGTCGGCAAATATCCTGATCGCCTCGGCCCGGCCCAGATCAAAGCCGGCAGTCTCAAGCGCCAGCGCCACTTTGGCCCCGGATTGAGACCCATTGGCCAGCACCGAGATCACCCCATCGGGCACCCCCATGGCGGCAGCCCCCAACATACCGGCATCGGATGTGCCATCTGGTGTAAAAAACACCAATTCACCGGGCTGCAACCCATCACGATCAAGCACCGAAATCTCATCGCCTTTGAACACCGGCACGGCACGCGAGCCGCCGCCGGGCACCGGGTGGCGCTCGGTCCCGTGTGGCAGGATCGGCAGGCCGGGTGTCAAAACGCCTGCCCTCTCATATGGTGTTTCAAACACCGGCCTTATTGCGGGCGAGACATTCATGAAACAGCCTCAAGCTCTTGCATGGATAAATCGTCAATCATCCCGCGATGGGTGACCACCAGCCTGCATCCCGTGTGTGAGATGCTGAAATGCGCCGAACCACCAGCCAGCGACACAAAATCACCAGCGCCATAAGCAAAGCCATCACAATCCACCAGATCGCCTTCGATCACATAAAATTCCTCAGGCCCGTTGTGGCGGTGCGGATTGCAGCGCGTGCCGGGGGCCATGATCATCAGGTAACTGCCTTGCCCCGTGGCCTGATCATACGAGATATTGCGCCACAGCACGTCTTCATCTGGCAGGCCTTCCATTTCCATACGGACAAACCCATCGGGGTTGAAATCTGCCACCGTTCGAAAAGATGCAAGTGGTTGTGCCATCACGCCAATCCCAGTGCTTTTTTGCGGGTCTCTGCCCAGCTCATCAATGTCAGATCAAAAGTCAGCGCCATCAGCGANACATTCATNCCCAGCACGATGTTCTTGCCCAATTCTGTTCCNGCCAGAGTTTTCTGCAACTCCTGCCCCAGATCCTGCGTGCCGATGAAGGCGGCGATGATCACCATGAAAAAGGCAAACATAATGGCCTGGTTGAACCCCACGGCCATGGTCGGCAGCGCCAGCGGCAATTGCACACTGCGCAGCTTTTGCATTCTTGACGCGCCAGACATATCGGCCGCTTCGGTCATCTCGGCGGGAACCGAGCGCATGCCTTCGATGGTGTAGCGCGTCAACGGCACAGTGGTGAAGATGATGATCGAAAACACCACTGCCACATCATTTACGCCAAACAACATGATCGCCGGGATCAGATAGATGAAACTGGGGAAAGTTTGCGCCGTGTCACACGCCAGCAAAATCCGCTGAGCCCACTTATCAGATCGTGACGCATAGATGCCCAGCGGAATACCGATGAACATCGACAGGATCACGGCAGAAATCACCGCATAAAGCGTGATAACCGAGCGATCCCACCAGCCGGTAAAGGCCACAAAGGTGAAGAAAATCGTCGCATAGATAGCGGGCTTTCGCCCCCCCAGATAATAGGAAAATGCCACAATCCCGAGGATAAACGCAGGTGTCGGAATATAGAGCATGAAATTGCGGAAGGGGATCAGAACCCAGACATTCAAAAACCAGCGCAGCCAGGTGGTGACAGCCTGCACGGCATCAATGTTCAAAAAGCCCTTGATCAGATTGTCGATCTCTTTGCCTTTTGACCAGGCTTGCTTGCGCCCGATGATATCAAGCACATCAATACCCTGGGCGATCACCATGAAGCTCAGAAATGCCCCGACCGCCATCAAAGAATACTTGCGCCGGATGTACCAAGGGGTGCCTTTCTCAAAATGCTCGGGCAATTTGACAACCCAGGCCTTTGACATGCGGTCCAGCATGACCGCCAGCAGCACGATGGTCACCCCGATTTCAAACGAACGGCCAAGTTTAAAGCTGCCCATCATCGCCAGAAGTTTGGCACCCAGGCCGGGCATCCCGATAAAGGCGGTCAGAACAACCATGGCGAGGCACAGCATAATCACCTGGTTCACACCCACCAGGATCTCGGTTCGCGCGGACGGCAGGTAAACACGCATCAGCATCTGAAGTTTGGTACAGCCGCACATTTTGCCAGCTTCCACCACCTCGGGGCTGACCTTTTTCAGGCCCAGCGTTGTCATCAGGATCATCGGGGGAATGGCATAAACAATCGTCGCCACAGCACCGGCTGTCGGGCCCACTTTGAAAAAGATGACCGCAGGCAGCAGATAGGTGAAGAATGGCAATGTTTGCAGGATAGACAGGACCGGCTTGACCACACGATCAAACCAGTCCCATTTCCACGCAGCAATGCCAAGGCTGATACCAATGGCAAAGGCCAAAGGCGCTGCAACCACCAGAACAGACATGGTCTGCATGGCGATTTTCCATTGCCCGATCACAGCAGTCCAGATCAGGGTGCCACCTGCCAGTGCCGCCATGCGCCACCCCCCCAGATAATACCCGATCACAGCAACAAAAGCCGCCACGGCACTCCATGGAATTGGGCCAAGGAACGGCCAGCGCCGCTTGCCTTCCAGCAGGTTGGCAGTGGTGTTCAACATAAACTCCAGCGGGCCTTCGGCAAACCAGCGGGTCAGCACCGCAAGTTTCAGATCATCAATCAGGAAGTTGAAAAATGCATCTGCCCAGACAGCCAAGGGCGGTATCCATTCTTCTGGTATCCGCACAAGGAATTCGGGCAGGATTGGCCGCGCTGCCGTCATGATCACAGCGATGGCCAGCATGATCTGGAGGATGCGCGTCTTACTCAGGCCCGTATTGATCGGCGGGGCTGAGGATGAAGCTAGATCAGCCATATCAGTCACCTTTGCCCAACAGCAGATCCAGCGCTTCCTGGCGGTTCATAA
>JGI24025J20009_10000353_pt1 | contig 35682 bp, 27 predicted proteins | sample Cruoilmetagenom3_FD_20009 | JGI IMG/M metagenome (IMG submission 20009) | reverse complement strand
ATTCCATCGGGACGATTGACTAATAACATTAAACATTTCACATTCCATCCATCACTTAACACCCTAAAGGGCGTCACTCCGATAACACCCTAAAGGGTATCACTCCGATAACACCCTAAAGGGTATCACTCCGATAATACCCTAAAGGGCGTCACTCCGATAACACCCTAAAGGGCGTCACTCCGACTAAGCGAACGCTTGTAAGGGCGAACGGCTGTTCGCCCCTACACCCTATTTATCCCGTGAAATGCGAAGCATATTTCACTGGGACGCTCTACCTCACTATAACCATCTTCCTTGTATCAGTAAAGTTGTCTGTCTCAAATCTTATGAAATACACACCACCCGGAAGGATGTTGCCATTCTTGTCCGTTCTATTCCACGATGTCGTGTATACACCGGGTCTCTTTTCTCCCTCATACCATAATATCCTTCCTTCTTCAATGTGAGGGGAAAATATAAGAAAATCTGTTGCAACCTATTTGACGGCAGTTGAGTATATTATATCACAAAAATCGGGATTTTGCAAGTTATTTTTTTGTTTTTTTTAACAGGGACTGGAAGAAAATAGCAAAAAAATTATTTAACAGGGACTTTGAAGAGACTTATAAGAGAATTTAAAGAACAGGAATTTCTTTTTTAACAGGGACTTGTACGAGACTTGTATGAGACTCTTAAAAAAATTTCCTTTGTTTTTATTTCAAGAGAAAAAAATGTCTTTGTCTCTTTAGAGTCTCTTAGCAGTCCCTGTTTAATTTCCTACAGGGACTTTGACGAGACTTGTATGAGAATTTAAAGAACAGGAATTAATTTAACAGGGACTTTGACGAGACTTGTATGAGAATTTAAAGAACAGGAATTAATTTAACAGGGACTTTAACGAGACTTGTACGAGACTCTTAAAAAATTTATACACCTGTTTTCGTTCATTAATCGAGTCTTAGCCCTCTCTTTTCTATTTCATAAAAATTGTCAAACCTTTTAAACTCTATTTCCTTTTTGCTAAAATTGGCGAGAAAACCAATCAGCATTCTACTAACTCGCAGTTGTGATATTATCTGTGCTTTATGATCTTCTGTTAGTTCTTTTACCGCCTTGACCTCAATTATAATCTTGTTCTCAACAAGGATGTCTGGTATATATTGTCCAACCCCTTGCCCTTCATATATAACGGAAAATGCCTTCTCAGAATCAACTTGAAAATATTTATTTAACTCTATTATAAGCGCATTGTGGTATGCTTTTTCTAACAAGCCGGGGCCAAGAGAGTCGTGAACTCTATAAAACGACTTTATGATTTTGTCAGTTAGGGGTCTATATTCCGAATCATCCCATTTCATATTCCTCCTTTAAAAGGGGACTTGAACAAGAATTTAAAGAACATAAACATATTCAACAGGGACTTTGACGAGACTTACACGAGACTCTTAGAAAACTCCTTATGTATTTATTTCAAAGGGGAAAAATTGTCCAGGTCTCTTTGGAGTCTCTTACCTGCCTACCGTCAGGCAGGCAAGTCACTGTTTAATTTCCTACAGGGACTTTGACGAGATTTATAAGAGACTTAAAATAATTCCTGTTTATCTGTTTCAAAAGAACAAATTGTCTTTATTCTCTTTAGAGTCTCTTACCCCGCCAAGGCGGGGCAGGCAAGTCACTGTTTTATTTTTCTGTTATATTTTTTCCATCTTCTTGATGTCAGACGTTATATGAGTGCCTTTTTTTATTATAACACAAAAAATGGGAAAATGCAAGTTTTTAAAATTTTTTGCTCGCCAGCCTGTTTTTGGCTTTTATAGAATCCTCTTCTTTGGACTTGACAAATCGGAAAATTTGTGATATAATATAAACGACGATTGACTATTGAAGATTGACTATTGACGAATGATTTATCCCGTGGAATGCGACCCGCCCTGTGGAAGTGACTTGTCCTGTGAAATGCTTAGCTATTTCTGCAGGAAGCTATTCAACAGGGAAGCTATTCCATCGGGACTAATACCTGGGAGGTGTTTTTTTTGCTATGAAAAATCCACTGACAAAAATATTTGGAACGGCGAACGACAAGGAACTGGCGAGACTTAAACCCATCGTGGAAGAGATAAATCAACGCTGCGAGGGGTTGCATTCACTCACAGATGAGGAATTGAGAAACAAGACAGAAGAGTTCAGGACAAAGGTGAGAGAAAGACTGGGACGAATAGAAGAGGAAATAGAAGAACTTGAGAGGAGGAGAGACGGGGAGGATATGGAGACGAGAGAGAGGCTCGCCGTGGAGATAGACAACCTCAATGAGAGATTGAAGAGAGAGGGGCGCGCCGTTCTCGATGGGTTGTTACCCGAGGTTTACGCCGTTGTCAAGGAGGCATGCAGAAGACTTCTCGGTAAGAAGTGGATGGTCACGGGGCGCGAATATACCTGGGATATGGTACCCTTTGATGTGCAACTTATAGGTGCAATTGTTCTGCATGAAGGGAAGATAGCCGAGATGGCGACCGGAGAGGGAAAAACACTTGTGGCAACGATGCCCCTCTATCTTAATTCCCTCTCGGGCAAGGGTGCGCATCTCGTAACCGTGAATGACTACCTCGCCAGAAGAGATGCGGAATGGATGGGTGGCGTTTATGAATTTCTGGGGGTCTCCTGTGGCTGTATCCAGACGGGGATGACACCCGAGGAGAGGAAGAAAGAGTATGGCGAGGATATAACATATGGCACCAACAATGAATTCGGTTTTGACTATCTTCGTGACAATATGGCATGGATGTCGGAGAATATTGTACAGAGGGGGCATCACTACGCAATAGTTGACGAGGTTGACTCTGTATTGATAGACGAGGCGAGGACACCACTCATAATATCCGGTCTCGTTGAACATTCAGTAAACAGGGAGTATGAGGCGCTCAATCCGAGGGTAAGGAAGGCGGTTCAGAGGCAGACGGCGCTCGTCAACTCGTTTGTTGCGGATGCAAAGAAGTTCCTCGCGGATGGGAAGGAAAAAGAGGCAGGCGTAAAATTACTCGCCGCCGAGAGGGGAGCGCCAAAGCACCGTCAACTCCGCAAATTGATAGAGGAGGAACCCAGAATAAAGAGACTTATAGAGCAGACAGAGGCGGAATTTATGAGGGATAAGAAGCTGCATGAGGTCGATGAGTTGCTCTATTATTCCATAGATGAGAGGGCACACACGGTCAATGTGTCGGAAGATGGCAGGGACATCATTGCACCTGACGACGCGGAGTTTTTCACCCTTCCCGACCTCTCACAGGTACTCGTGAAAATTGAACGCAACGAGACCCTCTCATCGAGGGAGAAGATGGTGGAGAAAGATGCGATTCAGAAGGAGTATGCGGGGAAGTCCCAGAGAGTCCACGCGATAAACCAGCTTTTGCGGGCTTATTCACTCTTTGAAAAGGATGTGGAGTATGTTATTCAAAATGGAAAGGTGATAATAGTCGATGAATTCACCGGAAGACTTATGCCGGGAAGGAGATACTCCGATGGACTGCATCAGGCAATTGAGGCAAAGGAGGGAGCCAAAATTGAGGCAGAGACCCAAACCTTCGCCACCATCACAATTCAGAATTACTTCAGGATGTATGAAAAACTTGCGGGTATGACGGGAACCGCCGCCACGGAGGCACACGAGTTTTACGATATATATAAACTTGATGTTATCACCATACCTACAAATAAACCCGTGAGAAGGGTTAACCATACAGATGTAATATATAAGACCAAGAGGGAGAAGTACACTGCGGTTATAGATGAGATAGTAAGTCTTCACAAGCAGGGAAGACCCGTTCTGGTTGGCACCGTATCGGTTGATGTGTCGGAGAAACTCTCGAGGATGCTCCGTATGAGGGGAATCCCACATCAGGTTCTCAACGCAAAACATCACCAGAAGGAGGCGGAGATAATTGCACACGCGGGCGAGATGGGAAAGGTGACTATATCAACCAGTATGGCAGGTAGGGGAACCGACATAAAACTGGACCCCGGTGTAGTCAAATGCAAGAAGTGCTGTATAAAGTGCGAAGAAGACGACAGCTGTGCAGAATGTGGAGGAGAGGAGAAAAGTTCGGATTGTCTTAAGAACCCACCCTGTGGACTTCATATCATAGGTACGGGGAGACACGAGGCGAGAAGAATAGATAATCAGTTGCGGGGGAGAAGTGCAAGACAGGGTGACCCCGGTTCCTCAAGATTCTACCTCTCTTTAGAGGACGACCTTATGAGACTGTTTGGCTCTGATAGAATCGCCGGCGTTATGGAGAGATTTGGGGCAAAGGAGGGTGAGCCGATACAACACAATCTTATTACAAGGGCTATTGAAGGGGCTCAGAAGAGAATAGAGAGAATGAACTTTGATATAAGAAAGAGGCTTCTCGAATACGACGATGTTATGAATCGTCAGAGGAAGGTAATATACTCTATGAGACAGGAGATTCTCGCCGGGAAGGACATAAAGCCGAGAATAGAGGAGATAGTTGAAAGTGTACTTCTTAATATTATAGATATGCATACCACAGACTCTCATATAGATGCGGAGGGTTTTACGGGCTTGAGGGAGGAAATAAGAGACCTGTTTCTTCTGGATATACAGATGCCGGAAGACGGGATTCCGCTGGAGGAATTACGGGAAAGGATGAAAGGGGCTGTATTTGGATTGTACAAAAAGAGGGAAGAGGAACTGGGTGAAGAGAGGATGCGAGACCTCGAGCGACAGGTAATAATGCAGGTGATTGACAGGGGATGGAGAGAGCACTTGTATGAACTCGATGCCTTGAAGGAGGGTGTATCTCTACGGGGGTATGCACAGAGAGACCCGCTGGTAGAGTATAAGAGAGAATCTTTTGAATTGTTCGAAGAGGTTCTCGATAATATAGATAGAGATACGGTAAGGTATCTGTATGGATTGAGGCTTGTAAAGAGAGAGGAAACAGAGCGTACAACAGCATACAAACCCGGTGTTGCAGCTACGGCGCAGGCTGCCTCAGGTTCATCTCAGGGGGAAGGGACACAGCAGAAGCCAAAGACATACAAGAGAGATGGGAGGAAAGTGGGAAGAAACGACCCCTGCCCCTGTGGATCGGGCAAGAAATACAAAAATTGTTGCTGGCCAAAATACGGGGCGTGATACACATTTTCCGCCGACTTTTTTCGTCACCCTGCCTGTCTACCGATGCACGGCATCCGTATGGACAGGTAGAAAGGGTGACCGACCAATGCTGGTCCATACGGGTCGTATGACCGTAGGGATTGGGCATTGTCTTCGGTGAGCCTTCGGTGAGCTCAGCCGAGCCGCTCAGCCGAACCGTTTACAGTGCCGATAATTTTTTCCTTGACAAACCAAAAAAAATGTGTTATAATGAAACCATCTTGTATGAAAGGAGGGCAGTAAATGTCAAAAGGCAAGGTAAAGTGGTTTAATGAGTCCAGGGGTTACGGATTCATTGAACGAGACGATGGTGGAGATGTCTTCGTTCACTATGCCGACATCGTAGGTGAAGGCTTCAAGACCCTGCACGAGGGTGACGAGGTCGAGTTCGATGTGGTAGAAGATGTGAAGGGACCAAAAGCAACTAATGTAACCAAAGTTTAGAAGTCCTGACAGTGTTCCACCCGGGGGTCGCAGCTTTCAAAGGTTTGTGGCCCCTTAATTTTTATGGGGTGATTGTGAGGGAAGATAGAGTTTTAGTAAGATAACCGCAAGCTTCAGTGGTTCTGCAAAAACAACCGTGTAGCAAGTTGGAGTTAATCCGTGGAGTTAATCCGTAAGGATTTTATATAAAAGGCTAACGCCTTAATTCCAAAGGCTAATGCCTTAATTCCAAAGGCTGACCTGCCTACTTGCCCTGTGGAGTGGCAAAACTTACTCCACAGGGCGAGCAGGCGTGGTTAATGCATATTCTGGGATAATATATGTATGTGCCATTCAGAGATGAGACTTAAACTCTGTATTATCGTATTTCTCGTTGATCAAGCTACAAAGTGGTGGGCAGTTCTGTGTCAGCCGGACTTTAGGTTTGGGGTTGGCTCTCTCAATGGGTTTGGAATAAAATTGGGTAAGAGCGGGGGTTATCTATTTGGACTTCTCGGTGTTATGAGATACCAGAGATGGCTCATTGTTCTCATCACCGTGTGTGCCTTCTTTGTAATACAGCTTTTCTTCAGATTTTACTGGCTGCAATTCAGAAGGAACCGACTGACTTACATCTCGTTTTCTCTTATTATGGGAGGTTTCTGTGGAAATTTTTTTGATTGTCTCGTATTCAGATATGTAAGGGACTTTGTACTGGTTCCATTCGTCGGGGAAACAAATTTGGCGGATGTGTTTCTACTGACGGGGCTTTGCCTTGTTTTAATTGAATTTTGTATAAACGGTGATTTCAGAAAAATCCTGTTCAAGTTACGACCTCTTCACAGTGAAATTCAACTCATAGCCCCAATCTTTAAACTTCCGGTGCGGGACATCAAGAGACTCACAAATTACTTACACCACAAGCTACTACGAGGAAGATCTGGCCCTTAGCTTTAATTCATCTCGTAGCTCCTTCGCCGCCTTCACCATATTCCCGATGCCGGGGACTACTTCTTTCCAGTCTCTGGTTTTAAGCCCACAATCAGGATTTATCCACAGATTTTCCTTGGGAATAAACTTTATCGCCCTTTTGATTGCCTTCTTTATATCCTCCACTGTGGGGACATCCGGAGAATGGACATCCCATACGCCGAGACCTATCTGCCTATCAAATCCCCTTTCCTTAAAATATCTTATTATATCACCCTTACCCCTTGTTGCCTCAATTGAGATCACATCAAAGTCTAACTCTTTAATCTTGTCAATGATCTCTCCAAACTCTGAGTAACACATATGCGTGTGTATCTGGGTTTCGGGGTTTGATTTGGAGGCGAGCTTGAAAGATTTTATCGCCCAGTCAAAGTATTCATCCCAGTCCCTTTTTTTGATAGGTGCCATTTCCCTGAATGCCGGTTCATCTATCTGTATTATTCTTATTCCGCTTCTTTCAAGGTCTTTTATTTCGTCGTTAAGACACAGTGCAATCTGGTAAGCAACCTCTCTTATGGGAACATTTTCTCTCACAAAACTCCATGCAATCATAGTAACAGGTCCTGTTAATATCCCCTTTACAGGCTTTTTTGTAAGATTCTGTGCAAAGGTTATCTCATCTACAGACATGGGGTTCGGTCTTGAGATGTCTCCATAGATTATTGGGGGTCTATAGCCTCTTGTGCCGTAAGAGATGATCCAACCATTTTTTGTCGTCGCAAATCCCTGTAGTTTTAGGGCAAAGAACTCGACCATATCCGTCCTTTCAAGCTCTCCATGAACCAGCACATCCAGACCCGAATCCTCTTGAAACTTAATTACATCAGATATTTTCTTTCTTATGAAGGAGTTATATTCCTCGTTTGAGATGTTGCCTCTCTTGAAGCCTTTCCTTTTTTCCCTGATCTCCCGGGTCTGGGGGAAGCTACCTATGGTAGTGGTGGGAAAGAGGGGGAGCGAGAGAAGTTTCTTCTGTTTCGCGGCTCTCTCGGGATATGTGTTCTCCTTTTCGAAATCTCTCGGTGAAAGTTTTTTTACCTTCTCTCTCACTTCCTCATTTATCCCAAAGTCACCCACACCGGAGTTGTAGTCCTCGTTGTAGTCTCCCTCAAGACAAGATGAAATGAGTTTCAACTCATACAACCTTTCCCTTGCAAAGGCGAGCCTATTTAACAGTCTCCGGTCGAGGTTCTCTCCCTCTATGGTTATGGGTAGATGATAAAGTGGGCATGAATTGGAGGCCAGAAGATCGCAAGAAAATTCAGAGAGATGTTTCAAGAGCTCAACTGCTCGCTTAATATCAGTCTTCCAGACATTCCTGCCATTTACGATACCGGCGATTAAATACTTGTCACTCGCGAAGCCGTGCTTCTCGATGTAGTCTAAATTTCCATCGCAACTGAGGAAATCGAGCCCAATTGCCTTTATGGGTAATTCGTATAAGACATCAAGGAAATCCACGCTGTCATAATATGTAAACAGATAGATATTTCCCGTGTCAAGTCTATTGTAAGCATCCTTTATAAGTTTGATATCTTTCTCGCTTATTTCCGTTACGAACGCGGGCTCGTCGATGTGCACCTTGTCAAAATTCTGGATTATCTCTTTGTACACATCTACGAGGTTGAAGAGATAATCGCCAAACCGCTTCTCTGGAATCCCCCTGGAGAGTTTCAGGAATGTAAATGGACCTATAAGGTATGGTATACCCTTTTTATGGCTCTGCGGTGCCTCCTTTGGCTTGTTCCATCCCATAGTGAAATTGGAAGGTGAGAAGCCTGCGAATTCCGGGACGAGATAGTGATAATTTGTGTTGAACCATTTGGTCAGTTTTAATGCATTCTTTCCCCTGCAAAGTGAATAGTATTCGTCCATATCTTTACAATCATAAAGACCCACCATAATAGCGGTGTCGAGTATGTTACAATAAAGCGTCATTTCTCCCACCGGGAATTTATCTACATATTTCTCATAGGTAGACAATCTTGCTTCATCGAGCTCGTCGATGTCCCTGCGGAGTTCATTCTTCGAGCTACTTCCCCTCCAGTATTTTTCTATTGCCCTTTTATACTCTCTATTTTTGCCCAGTCTGGGAAAACCATATGCATATGTTTGCATCTATACCCCCTACCCTAAAAATCCCAAATGTCAAGCACCAAAATCCAAACAAACTCTAAATTCCAATACCCAAAAATACACTTTAGAATGTCTTGGTTTTTTACACACAATTTGTGCTCATTGTTGCATCAGTTCTCTCACAAGTTCGTATCTCCTTCCCGGCATTATGCATACACCCTGGCATAATTTTTTTATCTCCGAGAGGAGTTCCCTTGCAATATCCGTACCACTCACTCCCCTTCTCATCCTCTCTATTATCTCTTCCGGAATATACATACCGGGAACCTCATTGGCGAGGTACTCTGCCTGCCTCATTGAATGGAGCGGGAGGAGACCCGCTATAACGGGGATTCCAAAATTGAAAGATATAAATTTTCGAAGCAGGTCTATATCGAATACCGGTTGTGTCTGGATGAAACCCGCTCCAAGATCTATCTTCTCCCATATTTTCTGAGGGTCAACATCCTTTATGGGTGAAGCAATGCCCACAAAGAGGTTTGTGTGTCCAGAGAGCGGATTCCCAAGCCTATCGTATCCATTATTGAGTGAGTGTATCATCTCTACTAACTCCTTTGCAGTTATCTCGAATACTGCTACGGCGAATGGGTAATCCCCCACGGATGGGGGGTCTCCAGCAAGTGCAAGGATATTTCGTATGCCAAGGGCATGGGCTCCAAGAAGCTCCGACTGGAGTGCGAGTATGTTTTTGTCCCTGCAGGTAAAGTGAAGTATACAGTCAAGTCCTACCTCATTTTTTACATAGTAAGCGAGTGGGAGAGGACTCATACGAAGTTTCGCCATTGGATTATCCGCAACATTTATTACATCACCTCCAAGTTCTTTAAACAATTTCGCTATAGCGACTTCTTTATCCAGTTTAACCCCTCTTGGAGGGTCTATCTCCATTGTATAGACGAACTTTTCCGTAAGTTTTGACTTAAGTGGTGTAGAGATAGATACCTCTTCCCTTTTTGTTTTTCTTGGTATTTTTACAGTCACCAACTTTCGTGGTCTTGGTTGCATTCCCAATACCGCTTCTTTCATATACCTTATGTGTTCTGGCGTGGTTCCGCAGCATCCTCCCAGGATAGTCACCCCAATATTCACAAACTTTCTTGCATATCCTGCAAAGTATTCGGGGGTTGCGGGATATACGAACTTTCCATTTACAAAACCGGGGTATCCTGCGTTTGGCTGGACAGAGAGTACAGCGTCTGTGACATAGCTCATTCTTTTCACCGCCCTGTAGAGCCCCTGAGGGCCGCTTCCACAGTTTGCACCTATGACCTCTACCCCCACAAGTTCCTTTGCTGCTTGGACCACATCTACGCCAAGGAGGGTTTTTCCGTCGCCCATAAACGATAACTGAGCAATGGATGGAAAGTCCATATCGATCTCTCTCAGTGCAGAAATAGCATCTTTTAGTTCTTCTATATCTGCCATTGTCTCAAATATAATAATGTCAACACCTCCATCTATCAATGGAAGTATCTGCTCCTTAAATATCTTCAATCTTTCCACCTTTGAGAGGGTTATCATTGATTCATAAGGTCTTGTGAGTGGTCCAACTGCCCCCGCAACAAATCTCGATTCACCCACCACCTCCCTTGCGATCTCAGCCCCCCTGTAGTTTATATCCATTACCTTATCTCCGAGGTCGTAGTATCTCTCGAGGATGAATCTGTTTGCACCGAATGTGTTAGTCTCAATGAGTTCTGCCCCTGCCTCAATATAAGAGCGATGTATAGTTTTTACAATATCGGGGTTTGACAGATTGAGTTCATCGTAACAGTGTCCCTTGGGAACGCCAAGCGAGTGAAGCATGGTCCCCATGGCGCCATCGGCAATGAGTACACCTTCCCTTATCCTCTCCCTAAAATCGGGCATAATTACCCCCAATATACATTAACCACGCCTGCCTGCCGGCAGGCAGGGATGAACACAGAACTTTATTGAAAAATCAAAAACTAAACCTACCTACCGGCAGGCAGGTATCAAAAATCAAAATGACATATTAAAATGCAAAAATTATGACAGTAACTTACGGGTCTTTCTTTTTAATTTTTGGTTTGTCCATACGGATCCCGCGGATAATTTTGATATTTGACTTTTGATATTTGATATAAGAATGCTTGCCTTCTTTTTGTGATTTAAAACTTACCATACCCCGTATATCTCGTGCCCACAGAATTTGCATTTCCCATCGACGATATTATTTTCTAAAACCATGTATCCCTTTCTCCTTATGAGAAGTTTCCCGCACTCTGGACAACGGGTATTTTCCCGGTCGCCACCGGGGTAGTTTCCAATGTAGACATAATGCAATCCCTCATTCAGTGCGATTTCCCTTGCGGTTTGGAGTGTTGCCACCGGTGTGGGGGGGAGGTGTTTTAGTTTGTACATGGGGAAGAATCTGGAGAAGTGAAGCGGTATGTCGGTGCCGAGGTTCTTTTTTATCCACAGGACGAGTTCTTTCAGCATCTCCTTATCGTCGTTCAGTGTCGGCACAACGAGATTTGTTATCTCGAGATGGACCTTGTTCTTAACGAGTGTCTTACAGGTGGAGAGCACGGGGGCGAGACTGCCACCGGAAATTTTTCCGTAAAGTTCTTCTGTGAACCATTTTATGTCGACATTTGCGGCATCTATGTATTTGCAGAGCTCCGAGAGGGGGTCCGGATTCAAGAATCCATTTGTAACCCATACATTTTTCAAACCGTTTCCCCTGGCGATCTCCGCTGTATCCAGCATATACTCATAGAATATGGAGGGTTCAGAGTATGTGTATGCTATTATGGGGATATTTTCTCTTTCGGCGGTCCTCACCACCTCGAGTGGTGGAAGGTAATAGTTTTCCGTCTCCTCCGGGGTTTTCTGAGATATGGTCCAATTCTGGCAGTTTTTGCATCTGAAATTGCACCCGGCGGTGGCGATAGAGAGGGCTGAAGCCTGTGGAAGGAAGTGAAAGAGGGGTTTTTTCTCTATCGGGTCTATATGAACGGCACAGGGATTGCCATATACGAGGGTGAATAGTTTACCCCTTATATTCTCACGCACGCGGCAGATTCCCCTCTGTCCCGGCGAGAGAACACACCGGTGGGGACAGTTCAAACACCTTACTTTGTTGCTCCCGATTTGCTTGTAATAGTAAGCCTCCTTCTTTCCCTCTCCCTTTCCCATGCCGGACAGGAATAAGGGGGTAATTGAGAGCATCTTTATAAATTCCCTTCTCGTAAGTTTCATCTTGAATCCCTTAAGGTTTTTGAGGATGCTTTATGTCCTTTCTCTAAAGGACCATTTAAGGAGTATCGGGGTAATAAGTGCTAATACAATTACCATAACTACAACAGATGAAAAATCACCCCGTCGAATGAGTCCCCGCGATAGAGCCATGGACGCGATTGCAAGAGCCACCTCCCCCCTTGGAATCATACCTATACCCACCCTTAAGCCCCTCTTTGGCTTCAGATGCATCAATCTTGTTCCGATAAATGTGCCACCCAATTTCCCCAATATCGCGCACAGGATGAATGCAATTAGAAAGAGGTGGTTTCCCCCTATTGTAACCAGGTTCGTCTTGAGTCCGATATCCACGAAGAAGAAACTTATAAATATGGAGTGTCCAATGGTATCCATTCCCGATAGTATATTTTTTTTATATTTTGTTCGCCTCAGCATGAACCCGGCTATATACGCCCCCGTAATGGCTGCAACCCCGAGATTCATTGCCATGAAGGCGTAGATTAGCATCATTGCAAATGCAATGGCGAGGATTGCCTCTCTCGCCTTAAGCCTTTCAGCCCATCCGAATACCAGGAAGAAGAGATGTCCCACGAGATAGGCGGCAACGAAGAATCCAATCAGTTTGAGAATCGCGAAAGTGGGAGATGTCGTCGTCCCCAGTGCACACAATATGACGGTCAGGAATATTATGCCGATAACATCGTCCACTATGGCGGCGGTGATGATTATCTTCCCCTCGGGCAGGTTCAACTTACCGATATCCACAAGTGTCATTGCCGTTACAGATACAGATGTGGCGGTGAGTATCGTGCCGAGTATGAGACTCTCCGGGAGCGAACGATGGAAGAGAAGTCCCACAAGAAAACCGAAAAGAAAGGGAAGCAGGACTCCATTTATAGCTATAACCGAGGCAATTTTACCCTCTTTCGGCTTTATATCGGTTTCCAGACCCACCATAAAAAGAAGTATGAGCACGCCGATTTCGCTGAATGTATTTATAACCTCATTGGGTGCGACGATGTTAAACCCCGATGGACCCAGAAGAAGTCCCAATATGAGCACTCCCAGAACGGGGGGCTGTCTCACCCGGGATGCGAAGTCAGAGAAGACCTTCGAGAGTATTATTATCAGGGCGATCTGTATCAGTATCAACTTGCCATTCCTTTATATTATCTTGCTTTAACAATTCGATGTGATTATGAAGCACCTGGCGCCAAGGTAGATAATTATGTCGGATATTTGAGAAATCTCTCACATAAAGCTGTATTAAGTATAATACAGAAATCGCAATTTGTCAAGGAAAAATTGGACGTCCCGCCCTGGCGGGGGCAGGCAGGAAAGAGATTGTTCACAGAATCTCATGCGCGTCTGTGACCTGCGGAAAAGAGATCTTTGAAAATCTTTCTTATATCCGTATGCCCGAAGGATCCGTATGGACAAGTATAAATATATTCCAGATTTTAGATTTTGGTTTTTTGTTTTAATTCATATTTATCTGTGTTTTTCTGCGTCCGTTTTTATTTTTTTCTTGACTTTTTAAACGATTTGGTTTATAATTTTATCGTGGGTGAATTTTCCGTTTACATAAAGGAGAGGGCATTCTTTGCCATTATTCTCTCGGTCGTTGAGGTTTACAGGAGGGAGACACTCGGGTTGCTGCTGGGCTACAGGGGGGAAAACAAATTCTTTGTCGAGTACGCAATTCCATCCCAGACGGCGGAAAGAGAGTTTTCGTGGACCGAACCGAAGATGAGAGCGGTCGCGAGAATGACGAAAATAATAGAAAATATGTCTATAGAGATAATTGGCGATTATCATTCACATACGGATTTCAGGGGGGATAGGGGAAGGGCAATCCCCAGTGGTGAAGATGTCGCGGATATGCGAAGTGGAAATGTCCACATCATCGTCGCCGTGAATCCCAAGTTGAAGAGCAAAAAATGGAGACAGAATAATGATGGAACCATATCGGGGACTATCAGCGACTATCACATAAGGATATCTGCCACAACGCTCATAGGAGAGTATAAATACAAGAGGGTCAGGATAGTCTGTCCATCGGCAACGGGACTGTCTACTTGATGGTTCTCTACCTGTCTGCCGATAGATAGATACGCATTGGACCGTATAAGATACGACCTTTTCTGTTTGGTATCTCAAATCTTTGCAGTGACCCCATGACTGATTTGGAGGCATGGATAAAACTCTCTCTCGCCAAGGGAGTGGGCGAGGAGACCCTGAAGGTCCTGGTGCAGAAGTTTGGTTCGCCCCGGGGGGTCATCCAGGCAAGCGGTAGAAGGCTGAGGGATGTAGCCTCGAACGAAATAGCAGAAAATATAAGGAAGTGCATAGACTTAGATGTGGGGAAACACATCTCTCTCATGAACAGCCTCGGGGTGAAACTAATTTCCTTTATGGGCGATGAATACCCGGAACGGCTGAAGCGCCTTCCCTATGCACCACCGCTTTTATATGTGCGGGGTGATTTGAGGGACGATGAACCGTCCATTGCCGTAATTGGTTCCAGAAGGGCATCACATTACGGTAAGGTAATTGCCGAGAGATTCGCAAGGGAACTCGCGAGGGTGGGTCTGACGATTATATCTGGACTCGCAAGGGGAATTGATACTTGTGCGCACAGGGGGGCGCTGGAGGAGAATGGCAGGACAATCGCAGTTCTCGGATGTGGAATAGACAGGGTCTATCCATCGGAAAATGTCTATCTCATGGAGAAGGTAATAATGAACGGCGCATGCATATCTGAATTTCCGATCGGCACTTATCCTTTTGCCGGGAACTTTCCACAGAGAAACCGGATAATAAGTGGACTCTCTGATGCCATACTGGTTATCGAGGCGACCGAGCGGAGCGGTACATTTACAACGGTTAAGTGGGCACTTGAACAGGGAAAGGAGGTATTTGCCGTTCCGGGAAACATCACACAGGAGACTTCAAAGGGAACCAATAAATTGATAATGGATGGTGCAAGACCCATCACCTGCACGCAGGATATAATCGATGCCCTGAAACTGGACAGGATAATTGAAATGAGAGAGCTCCCGTCACTCACAGAAGATGAGAAAGAGGTGTATGAGAGTGTCGGAAATACACCCACTCACATCGACCAGCTTTCGATTTCCCTTTCCATACCCGTCTCCAGGCTCTCGGGTATTCTCCTATCCCTGGAATTGAAATCCGCCGTGAGGCAACTGCCGGGCAGGTATTTTATGAGAGAGCAGTAGCTGGTCAATAGTCAATCGTCAATAGTCAATGGTGTTAAAGGGGGAATTTTATGGCGAGCACTGCAGATTTCAAGAAGGGTATGACGATAAGACTTGAGGGTGAGCTGATGACCCTTTTTGACTTTCAGCATGTAAAACCCGGAAAGGGTGGGGCATTTGTTCGCACGAAATTCAAGAGACTGAAGGATAGGGCGGTTATAGATAAGACATTCAGGGCGGGAGAGAAAATTGAAGTGGTGTGGATGGAGCAGAAAAAGATGCAATATCTCTATAAAGAGGAGAATCTATTTCACTTTATGGATACGGAGACGTATGAACAGATATCGCTCCCATTGTCTCTGCTGTCCGACTCTGTTCCGTACCTTAAAGAGAATGAAGAAGTTTTTGTTAAATTTGCGGAGGGGGAACCCGTGAGCATTGATATCCCCACATTCTGTGAATTGACGGTTGTGGATACGGAACCCGGGGTGAAGGGAGATACCGCTCAGGGTGGCTCAAAACCCGCGATACTGGAGACGGGACTGAAGGTTACGGTCCCCCTCTTCATTAATGTGGGGGACACCATCAAGGTTGATACGAGAACGGCAAAATATATTGAGAGGGTGTGATCTCTTTTTAATATGCCCCTCTTCCAGAGAGGACGGCGGGTACGGTGAGAAGGACGAGTTTTATATCGAGAAGGGGTGTCCAGTTGTCTATATATTCAAGGTCCAGTTTCATCCATTTGTCAAAATCGATTATGTTCCTGCCCGATACCTGCCATATACAGGTGAGCCCGGGTTTCATAGATAGTTTTCTCCTTTCCCGCGGGGTATAGTTTTTCACTTCCTTTGGAATGGGTGGTCTTGGTCCCACTATGCTCATATCTCCCTTTACGCAGTTTACGAGTTGAGGTAATTCATCAAGGCTCAATCTTCTGAGTATCTTACCTATCCTCGTTACCCTTGGGTCGTCTCTCATCTTGAATGCGATCCTGTTCATCTCATTTAGATTGAGAAAGTCGTTCTGTCTTTCTTCCGATCCCTTCACCATGGTTCTGAACTTATAGAGGTTGAATATTTTGCCATTCAACCCACATCTTGCCTGCTTGAATATAACGGGACCTTCTGACTCTATCTTTAATAGGACAGCTGCTACGAGAAACACGGGAAATGTAAGAAAGAGCAACGATAGGGCAATTACCCTGTCACATATGTATTTCATGAGGAGAAGGGGGGACAACTCCGGTGCGGTGGAGAGGGTGAGGAGTGACAGCCCAGTATATGCCTCTACATCGAACCTTGTTCTGGCAAATGCGTAGTTTTCTTTCATTGCGAAGGATACGGGTATTCCCATGTTTCTGCAGGTAAGTACGATATTCTCATATCGGAAGAACCTCTCGGGTGTGGCAGCTATTACAACCCAATCTATCCAATCGGCAACGAGCCTGTCAAATTTTCCATTATCTTCAAGAAATTCCCTCGTATGAAATCTAATGGGAGAGGAGGAGAGAAATTCCCTTACAAAATTCATATCTTCTTTATTTCCCACAATGAGTACTTTCTTTATTTCCCTTGAAGCGAGTACCGGGAAAAGCCATTTACGCAAACACAGAAGGAAGAACGTATCGATGACCGAGAAGAGTATTATAAAAAGTCTCGATTGGGTAATTACCTTCAGTATAAATATTGCGGCGAGGAGGATGAGGGTCCCGAAAAAGACCGCCCTTACGGCGGGTAAATATGTATCGCGCGGTTTCTTTTCGGGTGTAATATAGGCTTCCTCATGCGAGAGCAATACGACCCACACGGGGATAATGATGAACAGCAACCAGGCAAGCGAGTAGAACTCCAGCGGCACATTTTCGGGCAGCGGAATGGTGAATGCCCTCAAAAGAAAAGCGAGATAAAATGCGGCGACGGTGAATAATACATCAAAGAGGAGGCCGATCTTTGAAAATATGAGCAATCTTTCCTTTATCATAATTCGATTCGGTACTTAATCAAGATTGCAGCCTAATGGGCGGTGTGAGAAAATCCCAGTGCCTTGAACTGATCCATAACGATATGAAATGTAAATATATAGGAGACCCTCAAGGCGAGACCAAAGAATAACAGGGATTTCAGAACTACATTTGGATTATAATGCTTTTCAAAAAACATAAACATTCCAAAGTTGTGTGAGAGTAAGGAACGCTGCCAGAATTTATCGGTGGCGGCCCCGAATGTGTGAATAGTCCTTACATTGGGAATATAGTATACCTTGTATCCGTGTTCTTTTAACCTGTAACAAAAATCTGCATCTTCCACGAATAGAAAGAACCTCTCGTCGAGAAGGCCGACCTCGTCGAGGATATCCTTTCGCGTCATGAGACATGCACCCGTTACCCAGTCAACCTCTTGTATTTTGGTGCAGTTGGTTTCCGGCAATAGATACGACCTTGTGATCGGATTGTTTGGGAAAAGTCTCGTGAGCAGAGATTGTCTTCCGAAAAATACCCTTATGAAGGATGGAAAGCTTCTTACAGATGGCTGTAGTTTCCCATTGGGGTATGTGATGGCGGGTGCCACACAGCCAGCATCATTTTTCTCTTTTATGTGATCTAAAAGAGTCTGGATGGTATTCTGTTCCACCATGGTATCGGGATTTAACAGAAGTATGTATTTGCCCTTAGAACGACATATTCCCTGATTCACTGCCCTCGCAAAGCCAACATTCTTTATATTCTGTATAGTGCGGATATTAAATCTGTCCTTCATCTCGTTAAACCTTTTCCCTTTTGACGCATTATTGACTACGATTATCTCATAGTCCGCATTTATTCTGCTTTGGCTGATACTCGAGATGCATCGGAAGAGTTCATTTTCTGTATAGTAGTTAACTATTATGATCGAAAGTTCCACCTCGTTGCCCCCTTTTGCCCTTTATATATTCGATCGCATCCGCTGCCCAGTTCAGTTGCTTCACATTGATGGATGTTGTTAGTTTTGCACTTGATTTTGGTATTATGGCGATTTCGAATCCGAGTTTCTCCGCCTCCTTGATCCTCTTCTCGGTCCTCGGTACCGCCCTCACCTCCCCGCTCAGTCCAACCTCTCCGATTATAAGTAGTTTCTTTGGAATTCTGAATCCCTTCAGGGAGGAGACGATCGATGCCAGAATTGCCAGGTCGCAAGCCCGCTCCTCTATCCTCAACCCCCCAACGATATTGAGAAAAACATCCTGATTCGACACGCGGAGTCCAAGTCTCTTTTCCACTACAGCGAGTAACATCGAGAGCCTTCTCGAGTCTATGCTGCTGGACACCCTCTGGGGATAACCATAATATGTGGGAGATGTGAGTGCCTGTATCTCGACAAGAAATGCCCTCGTTCCTTCGAGAACGCAACTGACCGATGTGCCGGGCGCAGATTCATTTCTGCCCATAAGGAATACCATGGAGGGGTCTTTTATCTCCTTCAGTCCCCTCTCTTCCATTTCAAATACGCCTATCTCATTTGTAGAACCAAATCTGTTTTTTGCTGCCCTCAGTATTCTGAAGTAATGATTGCGATCCCCCTCAAGATAGAGTACGGTATCAACTATGTGTTCGAGCGTTTTTGGACCGGCGATCGCACCGCCTTTTGTCACATGTCCAACTATCAATACGGACATATCCCCGTTCTTGGCGAGCTTGAGCAATTCTTGAGTGCATCCCTTAACCTGTGCGATGCTTCCGGAGCTCGATTGTACACTGGAACAGTACATGGTTTGAATTGAGTCGATAATGAGCAGACCCGGAACTATCTCGTTCGCTTCCTCCTCTATCATTTCGATGTCTGTTTCACTCAGCACGAGTATTCTCTCTTCATCTATTCCCATCCTCTCTGCCCTTAGCTTAATCTGATGGGGGGACTCTTCACCCGATATATAGAGGATTTTTACTCCTTCTCTTGCGAGGTTCTTCGCCGCCTGTAGAATGAGAGTGGACTTGCCAATTCCCGGTTCTCCCCCAAGGAGCACAAGCGAACCCTTTACAATGCCGCCTCCCAGAACCCTGTCGAACTCGGCTATATTCGTCTTAAGTCGCTCTCCCGTGCTGCTTTTTATTTCTCTTATCGACATCGGCGGACGTCTCTCAAATATATGGGCGTCCTTCTTTAAGGGCTTTACCTCTTTGAATGTATTCCATGCGCCGCAGGATGGGCATCTACCCATCCATTTTGGTGACGAGTACCCGCATTCGTTGCACACAAAATTCGCTTTCATAATAACTCAGAGGTGGGAAATCAATTAGAAAATGTGTATATATTTTCTGGGGTTTGCCTTTATGTCATCCACGAGTTCTCTGGTTGCCCTCACCGTATTCCCGATCTCTATGTAAAGGGAATCGTCTTTTATCAGTTTGCCGAGTGTGCCCTCTCCCTCGTTGAGGGCAACGAGTATCCCATCCAGCCGGCTGGATGTCTCCCGGAGAGTTTCTGATAGTGATGAGATACTCCTGGCACCGTCACCAACCGCGGTCATCGTGCTCCCGAGATCGTCTTTCACATTGAGGATGAGGTTCTGTAATTCTTTGGTGGTATTTTGCATATTTGAGAGTGTGGCGGTGATCTCCTCTATGTTCTGAGAGGATACTAACTTATCTATGTTCATTGCGAGTTTGCCCAAGGTCGAATAGGGTATCCCGATGCTCGCTTCACCCCTCACTATGTCGGATTCGGTAAATCGTTCTTCGGAGGCGCCCGGGTCCAACTCCACATATTTTGTCCCCGATATCATCGCCACATCCTTTATGGATGCATGTGCGTCCTTGCATAAGAAAACATCTTTATCCAGCCATAGGAGAACCTCCACATAATCACCTTTAAATCGTATATCCTGAACTAATCCCTTCTCGACACCGTAAACCCTCACTGCGTCTCTTTTCTTCAGGCCCGTTACATCTGGGAAATGGGCAATGACTGGATATCCCTCTGACCTGAATCTGAATTGACTCATCCACAACTGAAGGAGAATGAGCGCAAATACCGTTGCCGTAATAAATATCCCAGTTTTTGCTGCTTTACTCATAGGACCTCCGGACTAAGATATCAACCAAAAAAGTCTGCAGTTCCGAAAAAAACTCGGGAACAAAGAGTTCACTTAAATCAAAGAAGACGCTCTTTCTTTAAAGATTCAACGCAACACCGAGATATATCCTGTTACTTTCTTTATCGCACCCCTTCCATAGTTCCGTCTCACCGAGTGGAATTCTCACATCGAAGACGAGAGAGAGAGTTCGAAAAACGGTATATAGGAGCGATACGGTTGGCACGGTATAGCTTCCCGCCGGATCTCGCCTGAATACGATGGGGGAGGACAGACTACAATCGAGTCCTCCCCATTTTAGAATAACCTCAGGCGATATGGAGAGATACGGCATGTAATCGGTCACATTATGGCGGTATTCCACATCCAATGTGTAACCATTCCACTCGGTTCGAGCCCCTATGAAATATACACCCGTATCGCCAATTGAATACAAGGTAGTGTCATAGTAGAATACGGGATAGTTCTCCCGATATCCCGCCCTTATTCTGCCGTATTCTGAGTCCAGGGTGAGTTCAATAAGGGAACCCGTGTTTAAGCCGTGGTGGGCTTCACAGCTGAATGAATTTACAACCAACAATTCGTTCCCGTCCAGGATAGTCGTGTATGGTGAATAAGACAGGGACAAAGAAAATTTTGAAAGAACGCTCATTACCGAGAGTATCGGGTATACCCTGCTTAAATTTTCGCTGTTGCTCAAAGCGGCGAATATGCCGGGAGAGAGCGTAAAATTGCTCATACATAGGGGAAATCTGACAGAGACAGAAGATATGAAGTCCTCGTTTATGTAGACTTTCGTCTTATTGCCAACATCCAGATGATTGGCATTATATGTCGCATCAAATGTGATTAAATTGTGCTCATCTCGAGATAGAACACTTCTTACAAAACCTCCATCAAAAGAGATGGATGTCCTGACAAACGAGAATTTTAGACAGGCCGCGCTGTATCTCCTGCCCAAAAGTTCCCCCCCCCCTTTGAAAGAGAGGTTTAAATAATGGGCTCTTATATGCGGTAATCCGAGATTTAACCCCACCACTTCCTTCAATCCCGTTACATCCTTCCCGTACAGGGCAGATAGTGAATACCGGTTCAATCCAGTGTAAATTCTTATCCTTTCAGAAGAGCCCACCTCTGCCCGAAGTCTCGTGGTATAGTTTTTTATACGCACAACATCCCTTGCCCTCAATTTCACCGTCTTCGGTTTATATTCCCCAATAGCGGGAAGTGGAGATGCGCTGTCGGGCAACAAACTCTCTTTCACGACTTCTGTGCTTGTCCTCTCCCCGTATATCGTCACTTTGGGAAGTTCGAGTTCGGGCGCCTGAAAGACTATAAAAAATAGTATTTCGATCATCTACATCTTTTTACTTTATCTCTTCCAATTTATTCTTCGCATCTTTTACGAGAAGGGAATCGTCTCCTCTCTCTATCACCATCATATAGAACTTTCTTGCCTCGTTGCTCTTTTCGAGGCTCATCTGACATTCTGCAGCATTGAACAGAGCCTTTGAGATAAATTCATTCTCACCGTAGAGATAATTTACCATGAGATAGGACCTCGAGGCGGATTTGTAATCTCCGTCTTTCCGATAAGACTCTCCCTCCAGAAATCTCGCCTTTGGCTTCAACGGGGCGTTGTTTCCGTCAAGCACCACGGATAAATTCAGGCGTGCGTTTCTTGTATCACCACTTTCGATATATATTCTGGCAAGCTCTATCCGTGCCCTGTCTCCCGTTTTCCCGTTTCCATCTTTTATGAGCTTCTTGAGAATTCTTTCTGCTTCCCCGGGGTTTCCCTCTTTTCCGTATACCTCCGCGAGTTTCAACAGTGCCTCATCATTATTCGCCTTTATGAGGCACTCTTTGGCATCTTTTAAGTCGTCTTTTTTTATATAGATATCTGAAAGTACAAGGAGTGCCCTTGTCGTGACTTCTTTCCCGGGGAATTCCCTCACGAGTCTCGTAAATGCCTCCTCGGCTCTCCCATCGTTGCCGAGGGAGTAATATGACATACCCCTCCAGTACAGGGCACGGGGCATAAGTTTGCTGGACTTCACCGTGTTGTAATATTCTGCCGCCCTGTTGTATTCACCGTCCTGGTATGCGAGGTCGCCCGCCTTTATGGATATCTCGTCTGAGATGTGGGGATTGGTCTTTACATAGCTTGATGCAAGCGAGAGCGCACTCTCAAGCCCCCCTGCCCTGTATTCTGCATCTATGATGCCGTTTATTGCGAGCATGGCGTCTGTGGGTACGGGTTGGGGGAGAAGAGAGAGTGCCTTTTTGTAGGATACGAGGGCATCATCATATCTGCCCATATCGAAGCAGTTGTCGCCGATCAGGATCCTGGCATTATATACATAATCACTGGACGGATAGAGTTTTAATAGATCATCGAGAGCCTCAATTGAACTTCCAAAATCCCCCATACGCCTCTCCGCCGCACCTATCAAAAACTGTGCCTCCTCTGCTTTCTTGTTCATCGGGAATTTTTTTATGAATGTTCTAAAAGACTCTATCGCCTCCCCATATCTGCCCATATCGAAGTATACCTTTCCGGCATCGAAATCTGCACCCTCTATCCTACCATACCAGGCAATTGCCCTCTCGTATTCTTTCAGGGAGTATGCGAGCTCTGCTGCCTTGTACAATATATCGTTGTCTGGATGGCGTTTTACCAGTATGGTAAGCGTGTTAATTGCATTTTTCACATCTTTGTTTTTTTCATATGCATATGAGAGTCCAAGAAGTCCTTCTCTTTCTGTAGCCACATCTTCACACGCTTTCCCGTATTCCTCTACCGCCTTTGTGTAATCCCCCTTCTCGTAATAGACCTCTCCGAGAATGAGATGTATATGAGCCCCATATTTTTCATAGTCCCTGTTCAGGTATTCAAGTGCGAGGCGCTCAGCCTCGCCAAAATTTTTCCCCTTACACGATGAGAGTGATGCACGGTAGAGCCCTTCCTCATCGTCCGTTTCTTTATAGAGAGATAAATATCTATCTCTCGCCTCGTCGTATCTTCCCATCTCATACAGTGTATTTGACGCCATTAATTTCGCCTCTTTGTTGCTCAGTTTATCGAACCACAGTAATGCCTCGTCGTATTGCTTCTTCTCAAAATAAACCCTCCCGATTCTCATTGCCACATCGTTCTTCAGGTTTTCGTTCTTCTCGAGTTTCTTATACTCTGCGAGTGCCTTGTCGAGCTCTCCAATTGTATAGTATACATCACCGAGCCCGAGTATTCCGGCATTGCAGTATCTACCAGAAAGAAGGGAGGTGTATTTCTCTTTCGCCCGTTTGTATGAGCCCAATTTGAGATATGTATGCCCGAGGAAAAGGGATGCCTCTTCTTCGTATTTACCCCCGACATCGGTGAGTCTTTCCTCTGCCGTATCATAATCCCCATTTTCATAATATATCCTTCCGGCATAGTATAATGCGGCATCCAGAAGGGCACTTTCCGGGTATTCTCTTATCAGTCTGTCGAAGGAAAGAAGTGCCTCATCGTAGTGTCCGAGTTCTCTCTCTATAAATCCAGCTGAATATATTGCGTACTCGGTATAGCTCGATTCTAAGGGCACGGTTTTATAATAATAGAGTGCGGAGTCGAGTTCTCCCTCTCTGTAGTAGCATTCACCGAGCCAATATTTTGAATCGGGGGTATCGAGGAATTTATAGATGGAAATTGACTTCTCATATTCTCGGAGTTCGAAGTGGCATCTTGCGAGTTGTTGCCTTGCGGCATCTTTGAATTTGGAGGAGGGATGGGTTGAGATGAATTTTGTGAATTCATCCCTTGCCAGTTCATAATTTTCGAGGTAGAAGTCGGACGATGCAATATAGTATTCTGCTTTTTCTCCGTATGGACTCTTTGGGTATTCCCTTACGAGGTTTGCGAATTCGTCCCTCGCGAGTGTAAATACACCGTCACGATAAAGACCATACGCAAAATCAAAACACTCCTTTGGGGGAGTGAGAAGGGACATAAGTATAATGAATCCCACCATCACAACATATTATACAGCCATTTTCGATAAATGTCAAGAAAAAAATATTGGTGAATAGTGTGTAAAAAAAAGCTTGCATTCTTTTGAAATTTGTGTTATAATAACGAGGTATGGGAATCATCATATATATTCTCTTGAGTTCATATCCATCTCCCGTGGGTTATGTGAACGATTTCGCAAACTGCATACCTGCGGAGTACGAGCAAAAGATAACATCTGTCATCCAGGAGGTGAAACAGAAGACGGGGGCGGAGATCGCGGTTGTAACCGTTCCCACCACCGGGGGAGAGGATATATCCATGTACTCTGTAAACCTCTACACGAAGTGGGGTATAGGTGAGAGGGGTGAAGATAACGGTGTTCTCATAGTCGTCGCATTGAACGATAAAAAAACATGGATTACCACCGGATACGGTCTTGAGGGCATAATCCCGGATGCCACGGCGGGGGATATATGGAGAAATGTGATGCGACCCCTCTTTAAAGAGGGAAACTATGGAGGTGGCATCCTGAACGGTGTGATTACCATTGCGGAGATAATATTGAAAGAGTATGGGGAGACCCTGTCCGGGGAGGTAAAACCAGTACAATATAAGCAAGAGCGTGGACGAGGTTGTGGAGCACTTGGATTGCCCATTCTATTTTTTCTCTTTATAGTCTTCGGTTGGAGAATAATACCATTTTTGTTACTCGGCAGAGCGGTGGGATACTGGTCGGGAGGTTCATTTGGAGGCTCGGGTGGATTCGGTGGAGGGTTTGGCGGATTTGGAGGAGGTGCTACCGGTGGTGGTGGGGCGGGGGGTGGATGGTGAGATACACCTTTATGGTGATATCCGTGCTTATGTCCTTCTTTGGGTGTGCCAGAACAGCGGTCGTAAGATTGCCTGAACCGAGAGAGCCACTTCGTAAGGTTGAATATCCACGCCATAGGATAAAGATAGAGCAACCGTTGATCCTTCTCTACAGGGGTATATATCTAAATTATTATGCCGCGGGAAGGCTTAAGAGATATATTGAGAGTATGAGGAGGACGGAGTTGAACTGTGTCGTTATCGATTTTAAAAATGATGTGGGATTTGTTACATACGATACCAAGGTGGAATTTGCGAAGAGGATCGGCGCAGTAAAACCCGTTCTCGATCTGGAGAGTATTGTAAGGGTATGCAATGAAAATGGAATATATCTTATAGGCAGAATTGTGGTGTTCAAGGATTCGATACTCGCGAAATATGATGGCGGTAAGTTTTGCATAAGGCACGAAGATGGGGAATTGTGGAGGGACAGAAAGAGAAACCTGTGGGTTGATCAATATTCGACTGGGGCATGGGATTATGTGATAGATATTGCGAAAGACCTGGCAGAGAGGGGGGTCAGGGAGATACAATTTGACTATGTGAGGTTCCCCTCAAAGGGTGATCTGGATGCGATGCGGTTTCCCCATAAGACAGAGGATATTGAGAGAGAAGACCTGATGGTGGAATTTTTGAAGAGGGCGTATACATCTCTCAAACCATACGGTGTCAATGTTGCTGTAGATCTATATGGATATACGACATGGCTCGAAAGTATGAAACAGGAGGGTCAAAATCTTTCAAAGATAGAAAACTGGGTTGATGTGGTTTGTCCCATGTTATACCCGTCGCATTTCCACAGCGACTTCAAAAAAAACGCAAATCCGAGGGAATATCACATAGTATATGAGAGTCTCGTAAACGGCTATGAGAAGATAGGAAAGGAGAAGTTCGTTGCATATATACAGGGCTTCGATCTAAAGTCACCAAATTTCGGACCAGAATACATTGGGAATCAGATAAAGGCTGTAAGGGATGCAAAGGCGAGGGGTTATATAGTATGGAATGCAAGAAGCAATTACTCGGCGTTGTTTCAATTATTGAATTCAAAAAGGTAACGAGATTTGTAATTTTACATTTTGATTTTTGCACTTTGATTTTTTGGTTTTTATGGAGCTTATATTCGAATTAAGCGGAAGGGGTAAGAGAGGCGATACACTTCCCGAATCAGGGATAGAGGGTGTTATCCCAACAAAATTCCTGCGTAAAGACCCCCTGGAATTTCCGGAGGTTTCAGAACCCGAGGTGGCGAGACACTATATAAGACTTTCATCTCTCAATTATCACATAGACAGTGGGTTCTATCCGCTTGGGAGTTGTACAATGAAGTACAATCCCAAGATAAATGAAAGGATTGCTTCGCTGGAGGGTTTCAGGGAGATACATCCGTTCGAGCCGATCGGGATGTGCCAGGGGGCGCTCCAGATTATGTATGAACTCGGGGAGTACCTGAGGGAGATCGGCGGTATGGATGCGATTTCGTTACTACCCTCGGCGGGTGCTCACGGAGAAGTTGTAAGTCTGCTCATGATTAAAAAATATTTCAAGGACAGAGGCGAGAAAAGAGGCAAAGTGCTCGTTCCGGACTCTTCACACGGCACAAATCCCGCCTCGTCTGCACTTGCCGGCTTTGAGGTTGTCCCGGTTCCCTCGGATGAACGTGGACTCATATCTATAGATGCACTGAAGAGACTTATGTCGGGAGATGTTGCCTGTCTCATGCTCACCTGTCCAAATACGCTGGGGTTATTCGAAAGAGAGATAGAGAGAATAGAAAGTATAGTGCATAAAAACGGTGGGGTTTTATATCTCGATGGTGCAAATCTGAATGCATTTCTTGGAGTGGCGAGACCGGGAGATATGGGATTCGATATGTTGCATTTTAATCTGCATAAGACCTTCAGTACACCACACGGCTCAGGTGGTCCCGGGGGAGGTGGGATAGGGGTAAAGAACTTCATGAAACCCCTTCTTCCAATACCGAGAGTGGAGAAAATCGGAGATAGGTTCTTTCTCAACGAGAAGATGGATGCATCCATAGGAAGGATCCATTCGTTCTGTTCAAACTTCGGGGTCATGGTTAAGGCATGGGTATATATGAAGATATTGGGAGGTAATGGATTGAGAAAAGTAGCCCGGGGAGCGGTCTTAAACGCCAACTACCTCCTTTCGAGATTGGAAAAACATTACGAGATACCTTACGGGAAAGGAAGGTGTATGCACGAATTTGTGTTATCCTGTGAGCCCCTGAGAAAATATGGTGTAAGGGCATTGGATGTCGCAAAAAAGCTCCTTGATATGGGATTCCATCCTCCAACGATATACTTCCCATTGATCGTGAAAGAGGCGTTTATGATAGAGCCCACGGAGACAGAATCAAAAAATACCCTTGACGAATTTGCGGATGCCATGATAGAGATACGGAGGGAGGTGGAGGAATCACCCGATGTTCTCCACGATGCGCCAAAGAAGACACCCGTGGGGAGGCTGAACGAGGTAAAGGCGGCAAGAGAATTAAAGGTCAACTGGTATGACTAAAGATTGAAATGAATAAATTTGTTAAAATTATAAGACATGCCTTTGCGGTAGAGAAGGAGGACTACGAGGAACTCACCCAGGAGGAAAAAGATATACTTGATAAGCTCGCGAGGGGAATAGTGAGTCGGGGTCTGACTACCCCGAGTATTATGTTTCTCGAGTCGGTGAAACCGCTTAATTTTCTTGGCTCCCAGGTTATGCTCTTTTTCCGCCCGATAGTTGGCGCCATATTTCCAACCACATCCTATGATAGGATGGAGACAATACTTGAAAAACGCCGAAGTGTAGAATGGCTGATTGTAAAGATCGAAGAATTTGAGGCGAGAAAAAGGGAGAAGGGGGAAGAGGAAAGAGGGAAGAGAGAAGAGAGAAGAGAGAAGAGTAATGGGGTATTGGGGTAATGGGGTAATGGGTTATTGTTTGGTTGCTGACAGAATAATTATTTTTTAGAGTTGGTTGATTGGCATCTAACAGACTATCTAAGGTTTTTTATGAAAAGGCTGTGGGCACCCTGGAGGATGGATTATATACTTGCACCACACGATGATGAGTGTATATTTTGCGAGGCACTAAAAAACGAGGGAAACCGATATACCCTCGTCCGTGAGGAACTCGCATTCGTCATTATGAATACCTTTCCCTACAACAACGGGCATATAATGGTTGCACCCACCAGACATACCGGGGATGTGGCCGATCTTTCGGACGAAGAGATGCTTTCCCTTTCAAGATTGGTTAAAAAAAGCCTTAAGGTATTACAGGATACACTGAAGCCGGATGCCTTCAATATCGGCATGAATCTTGGAAGGGTTGCGGGTGCGGGAATAGAAGACCACCTTCACATACATATTGTGCCGAGATGGAATGGTGATACAAATTTTATGCCCGTTATCTCTGATACAAAGATAGTATCTCAAAGTTTGGATGAAACATATCGTGTGTTGAAGGAGGGCTTCGACAAAGTTAAGAGTTAGAGTTTACCCATGAAGTGGAGTTCACATCCATGTGCAGAGAATAAGAAGAGAACCACATTTCTTTTGGTCTTCCTCGGTGTGTTATTTGTGGGATTGTTTATATGGTTTAAACTGTGGGGTCTCTTAATTGGTATCGTTCTTGTTGGCAGTGCTTTGTATCCGTATTTCATTCCCACGAGGTATGAATTCAGCGAAGAGTATATGGTTATAAAAGGATTTTTTTTGCAACAGAAAAAATGGTGGGGGGAGTTCAGAAGTTTTTACCCCGACCGAAACGGGGTTTTTCTCTCTCCTTTCCCCGAACCAACGAGACTGGAAAACTACAGGGGTATATATATAAGGTTCGGAAATAAGCGTGACGAGGTGATGGAGTATGTAAAGAAGAAGGTTAAACCGATGGAGGTAATATGATAAAACTGATCGACCTTGGCGCAGAATACGGAAGAATAAAAAGCGAGATAGATGAGGGTATAAGAGAGATAGTAGAGGCACAACAGTTTACCGATGGCGGACATATAGGTAGATTTGAGGAAGAGTTTTCTAAATATCTCGGGGTAAAAAACTGCGTGGGTGTTTCATCCGGCTCTACGGCACTCGACCTGGCTCTTCTCGCACTCGGTATTGGTGAGGGTGATGAGGTGATAGTTCCAAGTTTTACATTTATTGCGACCGCAGAGGCGGTTTCACATGTCGGTGCAATACCCGTGTTCGCCGATTCGGATTACGACACGCAGAATATAGATGTAGACAAACTGAAGCCTCTTCTGACCGGAAAAACGAAGGCTATAATACCGGTGCATCTCTATGGCAACCCCTGCGATATGGACGGGCTCATGGATTTTGCGAGGGAATACGAACTCAAGGTGGTAGAGGATGCCGCTCAGGCACAGGGGGCAGTATATAACGGGAGAAAGGTGTCTACAATAGGAGATGTGGGGTGCTTTAGTTTTTATCCCGCCAAGAATCTCGGGGCATATGGGCATGCCGGGGCGGCGGTGACCGACGACGATGAACTTGCGGAGAAAATAAGGCTGCTTTCCAATCACGGCAGGAGGACTCACTACGCTTATAAGATGGTTGGTTATAACTACAGAATGGATTCCATTCAGGCAAAGGTTCTCTCCATAAAACTCACACATTTAAAGGAGTGGAACGAGAGAAGAAGGAAACTGGCGGATATATATACGGAGTCTTTGAAAGATTTACCGATGGGCTTACCAAAAAGAGACGACGATAAAATTCCCGTGTACCACCTGTATATTATCAGGACGGACAGGAGGGAGAAACTTGTTGAATGGCTTAAGGAAAGGGGTATAGAGACGAGGATTCACTATCCGCTCCCGCTTCATTTACAACCCGCATACGGGCATCTCGGATATGTGGAGGGAGACCTTCCCGTATCGGAGAGACTCGCCAGAGAGGTCCTGTCCCTGCCTTTGCATCCATATCTTGAGGAGGATAAAGTCCATACGGTAATAGAGAGTGTGAGAGAATTCTTCTCCTGAATTCCATCTGCATAGGAACTTTTTTATAAAAATAATCCCCCAAAAATTGGTTAAATACCAATTTTTGGGGGATTTCTCAATAGAAAGCCACATTTTTTTAAAATTTTATGGGATTGCCTTGAGCACTATACAGGTATTGTGCCCACCGAACCCGAAAGAGTTCGAGGAGCACGAACTTATCTTGAGCTTTCTCGCCTCATTTGGTATATAGTCGAGGTCACATTCTGGGTCTGGATTTTCGAGATTTCTCGTGGGATGGGCTATCCCGTCTCTTATTGACAGTACACAGGCTATGAGTTCACAAGCCCCAGCTGCACCCAGTAGATGTCCTATCATTGATTTGGTGGAGGATATGGGAGTCTTCCCGGCATTTTCCTCTCCCAGGGCGAGTTTTATTGCCGCTGTTTCTATCTTGTCATTGAGAGGGGTAGAGGTACCGTGTGCGTTTATGTAATCAACGGTTTCAAGCCCCGCTTGTTCCAATGCGAGTTTTATCACCCTTGTTGTCTCTGTTGCATTTGGATCGGGCGCAGTCATGTGATAGGCATCACAGGTCATGCCGAATCCGGCGATCTCACAGTACGGCTTTTTCCCCCTCTTTATCGCGTGCTCGTATTCTTCCAGGACGAGAATCCCAGCGCCCTCTCCCAATACAAACCCGTCTCTATCTTTATCAAACGGTCTCGATGCCTTTTCGGGTTCGTCATTCCTTGAGGATATTGCCCTCATATTTGTAAAACCTGCAATAGCTAAAGGTGTTACAGCCGCTTCTGTCCCTCCCGTTATCATGACATCTGCCAATCCCTCCTTTATAATCCTATAACCCTCTCCTATTGCATGTCCTGATGAAGCACAAGCCGATGCTACACAGAAATTTGGTCCCCCGAGTCCGAACTCTATTGCGACTTCGGCGGAGGCGGAGTTTATTATCATCATCGGGATGAAGAATGGACTGACGAACCTTGGGGAATCGTTGAGCAATTTTCGGTGTTGCTGTTCCCAGGTCTCAATCCCCCCGATACCAGAACCGATAATAACACCCATCTTTTCCGTATCCTCCTTCGAGAGGTCTATTCCGGAGTCCGCTACCGCTTCTCTCGATGCGCATATCGCAAACTGTGTGTATCTATCAAGTCTTCGTGCCCTCTTTGGTGGCAGGTATTTCTCGGGAGAGAAGTTTTTTATCTCAGCGGCAATTCTAACGGAAAATTTGCTTGTATCAAATCTCGTGATCTGTGAAACTCCATTTTTACCATCCAGAAGGGATATCCAGAACTCTTCCCTCGAGGAACCTATGGGTGTTAAAGCCCCCATACCTGTTATTACCACTCTTCTCATAATCCTCCTCACTTTGGAAGTAGAGGGTAGTCTCCCAGCAGTTGCTTCGTTACTTTTTTTTCATTTTGTTTTCTACATATTCTATTGCCTTTCCAACCGTTGTAAGTTTTTCTGCCTCTTCGTTGGGTATCTCCAGGTCAAACTTCTCTTCCAGTGCCATGATCAATTCAACCGTATCGAGAGAATCGGCCCCGAGGTCATCCGTAAAACTCGCCTCGTCCGTTATCTGTTTTTCATCTACACCCAGTTTCTCCATTATTATTCCCCTTATATCGTCTTTTACTGCCATATCTCCTCCTTTTAGCTTCTGACAAAAACAGATCTACGAAAGGCATTTATCCCGTCTCATAATGCAGGGATTATACCACATTTTTTTAAGAATGTCAAGTTTTTTGTTATCGCATCATTACGAGTTTTCCCCGTCTGTCAAAGTCTTCTCCCCTACATCTGTAGAAATATATACCGGCTGGCAAGAGAACACCATTTCTGTCCCTTCCGTCCCAGACTATTTCGTGATTCGTAAATCGTAAATCGTAAATCGTAAATTGCTTAATGAGGCGGCCGGAGAGGTCGTAGATAGTCAAGGCTATCTGGCTATCTGGCAATTGGGCTATCGAGCTATTGGACATTGTAGCCTGATAGCCCGATAGTGTGATAGTCGTAGTTGTGCTGAATGGGTTTGGATAAGCAGTTATAACGGGTGATAGATGTTCGGTGGGCATCTCTTCTGTCCCGGTCGGCTCTGTGAAGAGTCGAATTGCCCATTCATTTACCCTTCCGGTGTCTCCCCCAGCTCTGTCTATTAAGGTGAGTACCCAGTTGCCATTGCTCATTTCACCGAAGAAATCGCTTAGAGAGCCGGGACTATCGGCAGGATGGTCTACATCAAACCAGTATGGGAATGTTCTCCCCGAGCCGTTGTGCAGCGTTACTTCCGTATTTTGGGGTGATGTGAGACTTATAATGAGGTCCCTTGTATAAGTATGGGTGATGTCGAGATATACATTTATATCGCCCACGGTGAATGAGTCGTAGACCACGAGGGTATCGGTTATCGTATTCGTATCGGGAATGCTGAATGTATCTCCTCTCACATAGTAGTGAGCCTCGTATTGCAGGAGGTTTACATCGAGAACGGTCTCTTCTCCTATTTCTAGGTTATGTATTGTGAGGGCTTTATAACCGTTCGCGGTGAATCTCACATCATATGTTCCCTGGTACGGACTCACAGAATAAGAACCGAAAGAATCTGTGTATACAGGTGATAGCGGAGAACCGATGACAGAGACCCCCGCCCCGCAAATGGGGTTACCCGTAATGGAATCTCTCACGATACCCGACAGGAGACCAAATGGTTTATAAAGTCGCACATCGAGGGTCGTGAGGCTGTCAAATCTAACATAGGTATTGTCGAATGTTCTCGTTACATATCCGGGGGACGAAAACTGCATTGTATAAAATCCGTCACGAAGTAGTTTATAATAGTCACCGACATTAGGGTCTGTGAAAACGGGCTTGCCGTACTCAAGAGCACTCACCTCCACAGAGAGGGGTTCGTTTGTGAGTGAATCCGTTACCACACCTGCAATACCCACGTGTGTTTTTTCGATCAGATATATCATCGCATCCCTGTTCTCGTTCCACAACCCGGGAAGTCTCGAGGCGGGAGGCCATTTTTGATTATCAAGTTCTATCGTCAGGTCTATACAGGATGTTGAGTCGTATGCCCAGTCCTGGAGACTGCCATAAACGGGATACCAGTACCAGCCGTCTATCGTGCCGTTATAACCCAATCCATCGGTCCACATCCTCCCGTTTCTATAGGAATAACCAAGCGCGAGGAGTTGAATCAGTCCGCTGTCTGGTGCGGGGTTCGGCGAATAGTCCCATACATAATTTGCGACCAGAGCGCCCCCATGAAACATCGTGGAAATTATGAAGTTGTGTTCACAGCAGAAATCTATCATCGTCTCCGTCTCGGGTTCCCAGTCGTATGTTCCATCTTCGCCGATGCTACCATCGGGAACGGGGTAGTTTCTATTCAGATCAACTCCGTGTGCATTATATCGTGAATGTGTCTGTCTTCCATCGGGGTTTAGCAGACAGACAAACCAGATTTCCGTATTGTCCACGAGATATGTTATGCTGTCATTCGTCCCGTAATTGTCTAAGAGATAAGAGATCATGTTCAGGGAGTTCTCTATGCCAACGGGTTCGTCGGGATGGATGCCCGCCCCGAATTTCATTTCGGGTTCTGCCTCTTCGCTGTCTGGATAATCCGACACGAGAAAGGCCGAGATGTTTTTGCCCAGTACCGAATACCCTATAATCTCCTTCTTCGTGAGTTCCGGGTACAGAACATGCATTGAGTCGAGATATGCCTCGACAGCATAATAATCGTGATAACCCTCTCTCGATATTTTCTGAGGTGGTGCCTCTGTGACCTCATACCCCGCTTTCCTCAGGCTCTCTATCTCATTCGGGTAGAGGTGTGTCTCAACATAATTCTCCCTCAGGTTCTCTATAGATATACCCATATCGTGTAGGATATACACATCATCGTGAGATTTTATCTCGATCTTCACGCTCCTTCTTTCGGTGATTGCCGAAACCGGCAACGCACAGAATAGCACAAATATGACCGCCGCTTTAACTAAACGCATAAAGCCCTCCTTTAACCATTTTCCTTTAACCTTTCCACGCTCTACGCCTTTCGCACTACGCCCCATCCCCTTATCTTCCCTTTCAGGGAATTCAACACCTCTTCCGGATTCCTCCCTGGCAATCTCAAAATCCCAGGTGAGCTTCCATCTCCTGTTAATAGGCTCACCTATTATTCTGCCCAGCCCCAGTCTCCCGACCCGCCTTATCCTTTTCTCTCTTTCTTTTGTACCATCCCTCCATATTTCCTCATTTAAAGACCACAGACCGGAGACCAGAAACCAAAGACAATTAAATCAGTTTACCCTTTCCCTTTAGACTTACACCTAAAACCGATCGCCTACCATCTACCTAACACGACCAGGAGGTCGTTCCTGCCACCTATTACCTGTCACCTGACACCTATCACCTGACTATAGCAGTCCCGTCATCTCTTTTCTTATCTCGTTCATTCTCTCTTCTGTTTTCGCCTCAAAGCGTAACACGAGAACAGGCTGCGTGTTAGATGCCCTCACTAGCCCCCATCCATCACCGAAATCAATCCTCACGCCATCGATGTCTATCAGATTGTACCCCCTCTCTCTGTAGTGGCTTTTTATTCTTTCTACTATATCAAACTTCTTCTCGTCGGTTGAATCAACCCTTATCTCAGGGGTTGAATAGTAGGAAGGTATCTCATCAACGATGCAGGATAGGGGTCTCTCTTCGTTTGAGAGAATTTGCACCAGTCGCAAGGAGGCAAATATTGCGTCGTCATATCCGTAGTAGTTGTCGGCGAAAAACATATGTCCCGACATCTCTCCGGCAAGTGGTGATGCTATTTCCTTCATCTTTGCCTTTATCAGCGAGTGTCCTGTTTTCCACATTAGAGGCTTGCCGCCGAGGGAGTTTATATACTCTATGAGCCCGAGTGAACATTTCACCTCGAATACAATTGGCGCACCCGGATGGGTCTTCAACACCTCCTTTGCGTATATACCGAGCAGTTTATCTCCCCAAATTATTCTGCCCTTATCATCAATTACACCAATTCTGTCACCATCGCCGTCGTATCCTATGCCGAGTTCCACCCCCTTCTCTATCACCCTATTTCTTAAATCCTCCACGAACTCCGGGATCGTCGGGTCGGGCAGATGAACGGGGAATCTGCCGTCGGGTTTGCAATTCATACATTCAACGGCACATCCAGCCTTCTTTAAGATATCATCTGCTATGCCGCCGCAGGTGCCATTTCCGGGGTCCATAATGAGTTCTATATTCTTTCCCAGATTAATCCGAGAGAGCACATCCCGTTTGTAGTTCTCAATTATATCGTATTCTTGCAGGGTTCCCGTTCCCTTCTCGAACTTACCCTTCTCTATAATTCTTTTCAGGGTCTGTATATCCTTCCCATATATCGTATCTCTTCCTTTCAGAATTTTTAACCCGTTGTATTCTTGCGGGTTGTGAGAGCCCGTTATCATTATTCCACCCTGCTTATTCAGATGGAATATAGAGAAGTAGAGTACGGGGGTGGGAACGACACCCACATCTGTTACATTTATTCCGCTATCTGTGAGCCCTTTAATGAGCGCAT
>JGI24025J20009_10000352_pt1 | contig 35768 bp, 24 predicted proteins | sample Cruoilmetagenom3_FD_20009 | JGI IMG/M metagenome (IMG submission 20009) | reverse complement strand
TCGCTCAGGCTCGCTGCGCCTTGCTCGCGCAGCTTTCCACCCGGATGCGTCCAGCTATCGAACAAAGTGACATCCCTTTTCAAGACCGACGAGGTTACCTGGAACAAGCATTACATCTTTTATACCCGAAACCGGTTGCGGGGTCAATAGTGGGTGTAGCTGCGGGTTCTTCTTGAGGGCGTGTTCGCAGGTTGAGCGCAAGACTTCTCATGCCGGAGAAAACAACGGAAGTTCAACTGGCTATAGTGGGCACGAAGCTGAATGCACCTCGGTTTTCCAACGAGCCAGCGGCTGTTCAGGCATAGCCAAAGGTTTCTTTTGTCAAAAACCGGACTAAAATTGGGTTTGGTATCGGGGATTGTTTCGGGAATGGATTCGGGAATAAGACCTGGAAAGATTTCGGGAATACAATCCGGGTCAGTTGCGCGTTGGAATCCAGCGATTGAACCAAAAGAAGCGCCAGGAAGCATTACTCGATGAATATCTCCGAGCATTCCGGGATTAGTATCTCCGAGCATTTCTCGATAGAAATCCGGGTTTGAACCAGGAAAAGAATCTCAATGCAGAAAAGAATTCATTTCCGGGATAATATCCGGGACAAAATCCCGAATACAATCTGGGAACAAAACCGGAAGAGAACCAAAGAGGGGGGCGGTGGAGGGGGTATGCCCTAAAAAAACGGCTATAAATTGCAGAAGTGCCTGACCGAAAACAAGTTACATGGCTGATTAGCTGGCCCGGCCGTTAATCGCGCCGGGATTTCGGGTCGGACTGAATGGAAAGACCATATTCCTTTCATGAAACCTTGAAGTTTGTGGCGATCTCGGCGAGCTGGCCGAGTGGGAGAAGACCGAACAGGTGTTCACCCGGCCCAAGGACAAGCGGACCGAATTTCCCTGCCCAGCGCAAACCGCTAAACGACCGCAAGCGGGCGGCGGAGAGCAGAATACCATAACCGGCCCTGTTGCCTCATATATGGATCTGCTCGAAGGACCTCCGCGGCTTGACCTGAGCCGGGTTTTCCCTATGATTGGCGTTCTTAGACAAAAGGCCCAGGAGGCAATGTGGAATTTAGAAATTTGAAGGTCAGCGAAGCAGATGGTATCGGCTGGCTGAGGTTCGGCCGGCCGCCGGTAAATGCGCTCAATACCGAGACTCTGTTTGAAGTGGAGCGTGCGTTCGACTGGTTTGAGAAACAGGACGATGTGTTGGTAGTTGTTCTGACCGGCGAGGGCAAGGCGTTTGTCGCGGGTGCTGATATTGCCGAGATGAAGGATTTTTCGCCGATGCAGGCGCGGGAGTTTTCCCGCCATGGTCACCAAGCGATGGGTAAGGTCGCAAGCATCGGGAAGCCGGTGATTGCAGCAATTAACGGTTTTGCCCTGGGTGGTGGTTGNGAGATTGCGCTTGCCTGTGATATTAGGGTNATNGCAGATTCGGCCAGGATAGGACAGCCCGAAGCGAAACTGGGTCTTGTTCCGGGTTTTGGCGGAACCCAGCGTCTTCCCAGGCTGGTCGGTCCAGGAATCGCCAAGGAGTTGATTTACACGGGCGAAGCGATTGATGCATCTCTGGCTTTGCGTATCGGTCTTGTAAACAGGGTCGTGCCTAAGGAGAAGCTGCTTGATTATGTGACTGAGCTCGCAAAGAAGATTGCCCGGAACGGACCGAATGCGTTGCGTCTGGCAAAGGCGACTATCGACAAAGGTCTTGATGCCGACCTGACAACCGGAAATTCTTACGAGGCTGCGGCTTTTGGCAAATGCTTTTCTTCGGGCGAATCGGCCGAGGGTATAGCCGCTTTTCTTGAGAAACGCAAGCCTGAGTGGCGAGTGACGAATTCATAGAAAGGAGCAAGTAATGACGATAGGAAGGGCAAAGGAAACTGTTATTCTTGGTATGGCCAGGACTCCGGTGGGTAAATTCATGGGTTGCCTCGCGGGGGTGCGTGCACCCAAGCTCGGGGCTATTGCTATCAAAGAGGCTGTGAAGCGTTCCGGAATAAACCCTGCCGGAGTTGAAGGCGTGATTATGGGTAATGTGTGCCCGGCCGGAATCGGACAGGCACCGGCCCGCCAGGCTGCGGTTATTTCCGGGCTTTCACCCGAGATTCCGGCTTTGACCGTGAACAAAGTTTGCGGTTCAGGCATGATAGCTGTTTCGCTCGCTTGCCAGATGATAAAGGCCGGGGATGCAAATCTGATTGTTGCTGGTGGTCAGGAGTCGATGTCAAATGTGCCATATTATCTGAAGCGGTTGCGGACCGGTCAGAAGATGGGTGATGCCAAACTGCAGGACGGGATGATTTACGACGGTATCTGGGACTTTTTCGGCGATGTTCATATGGGTGCTTTGGCTGACTTTACTGCCAAGAACTCAAATATCAGCCGCGAGGAACAAGATAAGTGGGCTTTGCGCAGCCACCAGCGGGCCGTTGCAGCAATCAGAGAGGGCAAATTCAAGGAGCAGATTGTTTCGGTTCCGGTTCCCCAGCGTCGGGGTGAGCCGAGGCTTGTTGACACGGATGAAGGGCCGCGGTCAGATACAACGCTTGAGAAGCTGGCGAAACTGAAGCCGGCTTTCACCAAGGATGGCACAGTTACCGCGGGCAATGCTTCCTCGATAAATGATGGCGCTGCTGCCCTGGTTGTGGCAAGTGAGACTTATGCTCAAAAGAAGGGGTTAGCGCCGATGGCAAGGATTGTTGCTTACAGCACCGGCAGCGTGGAACCGAAGATGCTTTTTTACGCACCGATAAAGGCGGTCCGAACCCTGCTTAAGATTCAAGGTGTAAATGTTGACTACTTCGACTTAATAGAGTTGAATGAGGCTTTTGCTTCCCAGTTTCTGGCTGACAGCAAAGAACTCGGGTGGAATCTGGACAAGGTGAATATCTATGGTAGCGGAATTTCGATGGGCCACCCGGTCGGGTGCACCGGTGCGCGGATTCTCATTACCCTGATTTATGCGTTGAGGGAACGCGGGCTCAAGAAAGGGCTTGCTGCAATCTGTCTTGGTGGGGGTGAGGCCTCGGTAATGAGTATCGAGCTGCCGTAGTCAGTGGCGGTTTTTCATACTGCAAGTGCGGCTGAGACAATAAACCTCGGCCGCAGGTTTGCCGCGAGGCTCAAGGTAAAGGATGTCGTGGCATTCTATGGCGAACTTGGCAGCGGCAAGACTACGATGATAAAAGGTATCGCAGGAGGACTCGGGGTAAATGAGGTAGTTAAGAGTCCGTCTTTTGTGATTATTACCGAGTATCAGGGAAGGGTCCCGGTTTATCACATCGACCTTTACAGGATTAGTAAACCGAACGAACTGGAAGGGTTCGACCTTGAAGAATATTTTGAAGCCGAAGGTGTATGTCTGATTGAATGGGCCGAACGGGCAGAAAGTCTGCTTCCGGAAAGGACAATCCGAGTGCGGCTGGAATTGGCAGGGAAGGGACGAAGGATAGAGATAGGTGAATGATGGCTATGCGCTGAGTCGGGCCAGTAGTTTATCAATATCGCTGTCGAATGTTGTGGTCTTATTCGGCCCGACAACAGTCGCTTTGCCGGCCTTGAGTGTGACTTTCAGAAGTCCTAGTCTGCGGGCATGAATCCTGACCAGGGCTATTTTGAAAAGATTCTCGACAACATGCGGGTAGTGTCCGAAACGGTCGATGAGTTCTTCCTTAAATTCTTCAAGTTCTGTTCTGCTTTCCAAACCGAGCAGGCGGCGGTACAAGGCAACCCGTTCGAATGCATCGGGCACATATTTTCCCGGAAGAAAGGCATTCGCTTCGAGTGACAGTTCGGGTTCGGGCTGGACGGTTTCGCCTCTGATATGTGCCGTTGCCTCTTTGAGCATTTCGGCATACAGGGCAAGACCGATACGGGCAACATGGCCGTGCTGCCGTGTGCCGAGGAGGTCACCCGCGCCTCTGATTTCGAGGTCGCGCAGCGCCAGCTTGAATCCAGAACCAAGACGGGAATATGCGAGTAGGGCTGATAGCCTTTTTCTGGCTTCGTGGGTAATTTCGCGGCGGAGAGGAACAAGAAACAGGGCATAAGCTTGGCGTCCGGACCGGCCGACCCGGCCGCGCAACTGGTGCAGGTCACTGAGTCCGAACATATCAGCGCGGTTAACGATTATCGTGTTGACATTGGGCATATCAAGACCGGATTCAACGATTGCGGTTGACAGGAGAATCTGGTGTTTTCCTGCAGCGAAATCGAGGTACATCTGTTCCAGTTNACAAGACCGCATTCTTCCGTGAGCGAGTGCGATGTCAAACCCGGGGNAAAGGCGGTGCAGCCGGTTTGCAACCGAGCGGATGGAAGCTATCCGGTTATGCACAAAGAATACCTGTCCACCGCGGTTGATTTCACGCATCACATATTTGACAATAAGGTTGTCATCCCAGGGTGCTATTTCTGTTTGGACTTCGCGGCGGCCNGCCGGCGGGGTATGAATCGTTGATATATCCTGAAGTCCGGCGAGNGCAAGGTATAGGGTTCGCGGGACCGGGGTGGCAGTGAGGATGAGAACATCAACCGATGCCTTGAGCTGTTTGATTTGTTCCTTCTGCCGCACACCGAATTTCTGTTCTTCGTCGATTATGAGCAGGCCGAGGTCGCGGAATTTCATCTTTGAACCGAGCAACAGGTGTGTGGAGATAATGATGTCAACCTTGCCCGCGGCGGTGTCAGCAAGAATCTGTTTTCGCCGGGCGGGTGTGACAAGCCGTGAAAGCATCTCGATGTGGAGCGGGAAAGGTTTGAGCCTTTGGCAGAATGTTGTATAGTGCTGATAGCACAGCACAGTGGTTGGAACAAGCAGGGCTACTTGTTTCATGCTGGAGGTTGCTTTGAGCGCGGCGCGCAGGGCAATTTCAGTCTTGCCATAACCGACATCACCGCACACCAGCCGTTCCATCGGGCGATGGTTTTCCATGTCCTTTTTGACAGATGCAAGGGTATCGAATTGGTCGGGTGTTTCCAGGTAAGGGAAAGATGCTTCCAGTTCTGCCTGCCATTCACTGTCATGGACAAAGGCATTACCGCGCGCCAAGCTGCGCCGGGCCTGAATTGCCAGGAGTTCCTGGGCGTATTCTGCGCTGGCTCTGGCAGCCCTGGCTTTGGCCAGAAGCCATGACCTGCCGCCGATACGGTCGAGCCTAGGCGGTGTATCCTTGGTGCCGATATAACGGTCTAACAGTCCTAAATTCTCTATTGGGACATAAACCCGGTCATCGCCTGCATAGCGCAGGGCGATATAATCCTTCTCAANCCCTTCGTAGCTGAAACGGCGGGTGCCTTCGAACCGTCCGATTCCATAGTTTATGTGGACGATATAGTCACCAGGGCGGAGGGTGATGAGGTTATCAATGGGAACTCCTTTGAAGCGATGTCTGATTGTTTTTCGATAGGGCGTTCCGTAAAGCTCGCATTCAGTGAGGAGGGTATAATTAGCACCTGGATTTGTGAAACCACTGCTGATGTTGCCAATGATATAAGTGGGTTTGTCTCCAAGCAGGCTTTTAATTCTTGCACACCGTTCCTGGGTATTGCAGGCGATAAAATAGCGGTGTCCAGATGTTTCCATTTCAGACCGCAGGAGCCTGAAGTTGCCAAGATAACTGGGCATCCTGGAGCATCCGAAATCGAGGTCTGCTTCTGCATCGTGGGTTATTCTTACTGAAGGCACGATATTGCTAAGGGGCGCTTCGCTGATTATTACCGAGGAGTCTGGCAGGAGTTCGGCTGCGGTTCTGTGCGAGGGTCGCGGTTGCCAGAGGGTATGGATTTCTGTGGTGTTGATTCGTTTGATTGAACGTTGTGAAAGCGGGTCGAATTTGCGCAGAGAAATCAATATGTCATCCAGAAATTCCACCCGGACTGGTTGCTCATGTTTTTCCGGAAATACATCAACGATACCACCGCGAGTTGCGTATTCACCCGATTCTGTGACGAGGTCCACCCGTTCGTAATCCGCTTCTTCAAGCCATTTGATGAATGATTCGATTGTGTGCGACTGATTAAGCCGCAGAAAGAGAATCAGTTTCTCCGTCGGGACCGGCTCGGGTGCATAGCTCTTCAGATTTTTGCAGGTTGTAATAATAACCCCAGGGACATTGAGTTCAGACATTTCATTCAAGGACATGGTCAGGTCAGGGTCGAGAACTATGTGCTTTGCCTCGGGATGCATTGTCCGAAGGTCGCTAACGGTCTGACTTGTATCGCTGTTGTCTTTCAGGACAAGGACAACCGGGCGTTGAAGTCTGTTGGTTAGCCCGGCTGCCAGCATGGAGCGTGCAGCGTTTGCTGTTCCAGTAACAGTGACCTGTTCGCCACAGGCTATTCTGCGGCTCAATTCAGCCATGGCCGGATGAGATGAGAAAAGCTGGACTAAAGTGTCAATGGTTCTTTTCGCTGACATGTTCAATTCTATGTCAGAAGATGATAGCTGTATTCAACCGTGAAGCAGATGTAATTAATAGTGGAGCTTTATGAATGAGGGGGGCTAAGCCCCCCTCTGGAAGTCCGCAGTGAGACTACCTTTTCTTTTTCTTTGTCGTTTTCTTCTTCGTTGTCTTTTTCTTTGTCGTTTTCTTCTTCGTTGTCTTTTTCTTTGTCGTTTTCTTCTTCGTTGTCTTTTTCTTTGTCGTCCTCTTCACGGTCTTTTTCTTAGCGGCCTTTTTCTTTGTGCCGTATTTTACAGCCATCAGACCTCCTTTGTTGTTACGTGTCCATCTTATGTTTTTCTTTTGTGATGTCAAGCATCATTTGGTGATTTCACAATTTTTGTTCATCCCTGAATCGGTGAGAGAAATATGCTAATAGGAGATTATGCTGTTGAATGATATGCTTGTGCGAATCACTGATTTTTATTTTTCCTTGGGTGTTCGTCAGGCACAGTTTTGGTTCTGAGGGTGTCTTGCAGCAATGAATCGGTGGCGATTTCATGCAACGCGCGCTCAAGCATGAATATCTGAGATGTCAATTTCCCCGGTTCGATGGTAATGGTCGTGGATTGCTTCTGGAAGAGGCTGTCAAGCGGAGTGATTGTTATATCGTAGTTACCGGCCGGGAGCTTGCGGAGTATAAAGCTTCCTTCAATCTTGTCGGTCTCGAGGTTACCTTGCACCGGTCCGTCGTAATCTACCTGAGCGGACAGAGTCCGGCGCGTGGCGGCATCGTAAACCGCACCCCACAGCGAGCCCGTGCCTGATTTGTGCAGGATGAACTTAAGGTTACGGGTGGTTCGTGGTTCAACAAGGATCGATTCGGTTGCCGGGTTATAGCCGTCAGCGTCGGCAGTTACCTTGAGCCAGCCCGGCTCGATGCCTTCAAGCGCAAATGTTCCGTTCTCATCAGTGCTGGAGTTGCCTTGCTGAGTTCCTTCGAGTTTGAATCGGGCTTGTAGTGGTTGATTGGTCTTGAATTCAATGGCATGGAGACGGACGCGTCCGAGAAAGGTCGGGTGTAGACTCATGCGCACGGCGATGCGGTGTGTCATGCCGAGCGGGCCGTATGGCACCAAGGCGTAGTCAAGTATGAACCGGTCGTAGTGAAAGCCGCACCCTGCGGTGAAGATTGAAGGCCAACTGAGAGAACGCCAGTCTTGCGGTCCAAACCGCAAGCCACTGCGTAGTGTCACAAATCTGTTAAGCAGATATTCACCGCCAAGATGGAAGTTTGGAATATTGTCTCGCGGAGCATTGGCATCAAACAGCAGGCAGAACCGCGATTGGGTATAGCTCAATCCTAGCTTCACCATAATCGGTAAGGGAAACTTTTCAGAGCCGTAGTGCATGCCCAATCCGAGGTTCTGGCCAGTCAGTCCGATGCCAAGTTGACGTATCGGTTTATACAATAGTCCGATGTCGGCACAGGCTCCAGTCCCTGCGTTTTCAGTGAGTTGGTCATACAGGCCTTTGACTGACAGGCCGCAAAGGATTTTTGGGGTAATTCCGATTCCATAGCCGAGCGCGGCATAACCGCATCGGATGGATGTTTCCTCAGTTTGATTATTTTCGGGGTTCCAGATTTCGATACCTTCGGTTGCCGAATAGACCGCACCGATTCCAAGGCATCCCGGGCCAAGAGGGAAAGAAGCCCCCAGGTTTTCGTCGCGGGTTTGTGCAAACCATTCATGATGGGAAAACCCGAACTGGATGTTGCTGAGATGACCCAAGCCTGCGGGATTCCAAAACAGTGAATTGACATCATCTACCAGGCCGGTGTAAGTTTCTCCCATCGCGCAAGCACGCGGGCCTACCGGGACTTTAAGCAGGGGAAACGCCGTCGTTCCGATATTTCCCCGGCCGAAGAACGCTAAGATTGAGAGTAACAACAAGTCCATAGCCATTTTCTGTTCCTCCTGAGCAGCCTTTGGAGACTGCATAGGGATGTTCTGAACGGGCGCATCAATTCGAGGCGGAACCGACGCACTTTGCGTCTTGGAACCGGTTTGCTGCTGCCGAATCGATTGCGTTTCATTTCCGTGGTTCGATTATGATATGTTTGATGCCTCTGTGGGCGTGCCCCTGGTCTGGTTCTACTATCAGGTCGGTAACCGAGCCAGCAATCAAGGTTACTGCAGTTACCTGGTCACGCACATTTTCGTCTGCAAAGGATATTGCAGTGATGTAGCTGGTATCCTGTTCGCCGACCCCGGCGCGCTGGTCCGGTGTTACAAGAAATGATATTTCCTTGGTGCCGCCGAGCGGAGTTATGGGACCGGCATCAGGCCGACCATTGCGGTTCCGGTCATTGAGTTCTTTTCCATCTCCACCGGTCAGTTTGTGAATCCACCGGTTTTTAACCGACGAGAATACCAGGTCGGCGTAATCTTCGATATTGCCCAGATTGGTGATAGTGAATCGGTAGGTTTTGGTTTGGCCTGGTGCGGTTTCGCCATGACGGTCGGGGTCGATCAAGATGTCAGCGACAGGCTTTACTGTAGTGAGGAGATGTGCGTTGTCCCAGGTTTGGCTGTTGTCGCCGGATATGGCCCTGACTTCGGTTGAATCTGTGACCCTGCCGAGTTCAGTAATCGGAACCGTGATTCGACAGATGAATTGGACTGTGTCACCGGATGAAACCGAACCAATATCGGGAATGGAATTCCTATTGAGGTCGGGAAGCTGGTTATTGCCGGTGGAATCGAAGAACTGGACTTCCCAGCCGTTACGCGTGTTGCGGTTCGTGATGTCTATAGTATCAGCGGCGTTTCCGTTATTGATGCAAGTGAGAGCGTAGTCAACAGTGGCACCAGGAGATGCCAATGTTGCGGAGTCTGGTTCAAGGATAACAGACCGCTCGACGCCGAAGATGGATATTTCCTTTTTGTCGTTTACCGGGTCCATATCGATATGGAGTGCGGTTGAGCAGCTTGCATTGAACTCGCCTTTCTCCGCTACCCAGGGCGCGAATGTCAGTTCTGCTGAATCACCAGGGGCGAGTGAATCGGCATATGCAAGGTGTGCGTAAGTGTTGCCTATACGGAATACCGTCGGGACCTTTTCGTGCATGGTTCCAAGGTTACTTATTATTGCTTTGGGTATTACGGTGTCGCCTACCATGATTGTGTGGGTCGGAGCAATGATGTTGATACATGCCGCATCGTGCCACTGAATGTCAACCTGTGCATCCTTGAAATCGTTTGCCGGGTTTTCGTCCATATCCAGGTGGGTTGTGCATCTGACTGTGTGGCGGCCGATTTCTGTTGCTAGCCAGGTTTCAAAGTAGACTGTGTCTGAACCGCCGGATGGTAATAGCTTGGTGCGCATTGAGGAGTAAAAGTCGCCGATTCGCATCTCGACAGGGACCGACACCGGGCCGGGACTGTAATTGGCTATCCAGGCTTTGGGAATTATGCTGTGGCCAGAGTCAACCGACCCGACCGGAACGATTATTCCGGTAACCGCAGCGTCAAGCTGGTGCTGGACATAAACCATTTCGTGAAGAGCGTTGTTCTTCGGGTACTCGTCACCTGCCAAGGCCGTTGAACAGGTCACAGCAATATAGCCGTGCGGATGGGCTTGCCAGTTGCGGAAGATTACTGTGTCGGCCTGACCGGGGTTGAGGGTCTTACGCCGCGAATAGAAGTAATCCGACCCGATACGCAGGAAAAGAGGTATTTCCATATTGCCGGTTGAGTAGTTGGCGATGCGGACAACCGGGGTTACCACGGTGCCCGAATCAAGCACGCCTTTCGGACTCTGGATTTCAAGGCAGGCTGCATCTTTCCTTACGACTACCGCAACTATGCCATCAAGATAATCATTCTCATTGTGATAATCGTTTCGTAGTTCGGTGGAGCAGCGGACTGCATGATTTCCTGCCAGAATTGCACTCCAGGCCGGGAACGTTATTGTATCTTGCGTACCGGGCCGCACCAACTTGGTGGTGACCGAATCGTAATCCGGGCCGATGCACATTCGCACCGGCACAAAGCCTGGAGACGTGCCATAGTTTGCTACTATCGCTTTGGGAATGACAGTTGTCCCGGAATCCACCCGTCCAGCAGGCGAGATGATTGCGATTGTGGCGGCGTCTCTGAAGGCATTGACCGTTACAGAATCGGTTTTGTAATCGTTGGCCGGGTTTTCATCTCCTGTAAGTGCTGTCGAGCAGCGGACCGTATGGGTCCCAAGTGGTGAAGCGGTCCAGTCCGGGAAAAGAACTGTATCTTTGGCACCGATACCCAGGCATTTGAGACGGGTCTGTTCATAGAAATCACCGATGCACATGATGACTGGAACCGTTGCCGGTGATGTTCCGTAATTGCATACTCGGGCAAACGGCGTGATGACCGTGCCAGAATCCACTCTGCCAACCGGTGCGTACAGGTCGGTAACCGCTGCGTCAGGGTGGGTTATTACAAGGACAGAGTCAATAGTCTGGTCATTGCCAGTGATAGTATCTGCAGCAAGTGCGGTAGAACACCGGACCGACAGCATTCCGGTTGGGCTTGCTATCCAGGAAGAGAAAGAAACAAGTGTAGATTCACCGGCGTTGATGTTCACGAATTGCGTATCCGCATAAATAGGGCCGATGGCCATATGGACCGGGATAAATTCTAGCCCGATGCCGTAATTGGCAACCATCGCCTTCGGTATCACTATAGTCCCTGAGTCTATTGTGCCGGTTGGTACTAGAATCCTGTAGCACCCTACATCATGTCTTGTGGCGACAATAACTGAGTCGCGCAGTGTATCGTTGGCTGGCTTGAGGTCTCCGGCGAGGCTGACCGAACAGCAAACAGCAAATGTTCCGGCTACGCGGGCAGTCCATTCAGGAAATGCTACAGTTTGGCTTGAGCCCGGTTCGGCGAAAACAGCAGTGGATTCCCAGTAAGAAGCACCGATGAGCATGTGGACCGGAATTGATTTGGAATGAGCGCTGTTATTTTTCACTGTCGCCTGTGGGACGATAACAGAGCCGGAATCGATGATTCCGACCGGTGCTATTATTTCAGTCACCGCTGCATCTACCCTGACCCTGACATTAGTAGATACACTTAACGTGTCATTTTCAGGGTTCTCATCTCCAGCTAAGGCAGTTGAGCAGCGAACGGCGTGAGTTCCGAGTTGGGTTGCATACCAGGGAGCAAACTGGACCGTGTCTTCCTCGGCTGGCGGTAATTGTTTCAATCGAGTGTCTGAGTAGAAATCCCCGATTTGCAGACGCACAGGGATAAGCTTTGGACCCATTGAGTTGTTGATGATTCTGGCTGTTGGAGTGACGACCGTGCCTGAATCTATCGGCCCAACCGGAGCAAGGATTGCGGTGACGGCTGCATCGACATGGGTGATTACTGTTACTACCGAAGTTGCGGTATCGTTTCCGGGGTTTTCATCGCCGGCAAGCATTGTTGAACAGCGGACCTGGAACATACCCAGTGGAGAAGCGGTCCAGCCTAGGAAGAAGACGGTTGCGGTTTCGCCGGGTGCTACATCAACACTGGTAGTATCGGTGTAACTGGAGCCAATAGATAACTGTACAGGGATGGCGGCTGGGCTTGTCCCGAAGTTGGCGACTTTTGCGCACGGTATGATGACGGTGCCCGAATCCACAGTGCCGACAGGTGAGATGATTTCTATTGCGGCGGCATCAATATGCGCATTGACCAGAACTGAATCGATAAGCTGGTCGTTATCCGGATTCTCATCGCCAGCGAGTGCGGTTGAGCAGCGGACCGTTTGCCAGCCGGGTGGAGACGCAATCCATTCTGCAAATGTGACTGTGTCCGATCCGCTGGGTGGGACTACGATTGTAATGAAGTCTTGATATTCATCACCGACCCACATGAAAACTGGAATCGGACGGAGTCCGGTCCCTAGGTTTGAAACAATAGCACGCGGGTTGACAACTGTGCCTGAATCAACCATACCTGTCGGAGAAACAATGGTTCTGACGGTTGCATCGACAAACCGGCGGACGAATACTTGGGAACTCAATGTATTATTCTCTGGATACTGGTCCCCTTCAAGTGCGGTCGAACAGCGGATTGCGTTTGTTCCCGAAATGGTTGCAGTCCACGCATCGAAGCGGACAGTATCGTTTTCTCCTGGACCCAGATGTATGAGCGCAACATCAGAATATCCATCGTTTATAGTGAACAGGACCGGTACAGTCTGGGAACTTGAAGAATAGTTGACGACTCGTGCCAACGGAACTACTACGGTTCCTGAATCGACTGTGCCGGCAGGTCTGATGATTGCAAGAGGAGCTGCATCCACTAATTGCCGGACAGTTACCGAGCCGAATGCAGTATCATTATCGGGATTCTCATCATCCGCCAGATAGGTATTGGCGACAACCGCGTGGATGCCGACTGGCTGGGCAATCCAGTTGGCAAAGGTCAGGGTGTCGGTTTTACTTGGTGCCAGTTGTATGGAGCTTAATTCTTCATATGCAGGAGCTATCGCCATGCGCACGGGTATTGATTCTGTCCTTGTGCCATTATTGGTGACTATGACCATCGGGGTGATTACTGTGCTTGAGTCTACAGTACCGGTCGGTGCAAGGATTGCGGTGAGTGCTGCATCCACTCTGGCAATGACATTGACAGTAGTCGAGGCCGTGTCGTTTTCTGGGAATGTATCGCCTTCGAGTGCGGTAGAGCAAGTGACTGCGATTGTGCCCAAAGGTGAAGCGGTCCAGTCAGGGAAATGAAGAGTGTCTGAGTGGCCCGGGTTGATGAGTCTACTTTCAGTATGTTCATAGCCAGCGCCGATTTTGAGGTGGACTGGGATGTTTGCGGGTCTGGTGCCGTTGTTAGCAATACTGCAGACCGGTGTTACGACAGCACCGGAATCCAATGTGCCGGTGGGNGCAAGGATTGCGAGTGCAGCAGCATCGATTCTGATACCGACTTCAATGGTCGTGGATACCGTATCGTTTTCAGGGTGCTCATCATCNGCNAGTGCGGTTGAGCAGCGGACCGCAAGCAGGCCTAATGGTGATGCTGACCAGTCAGTGAATGATACCGTAGTCGTTTCATTAGGTGCGACATTGACAAAGGTGGTGTCGATATAGCCGGCACCGATTTGCATGATAGCCGGGATGAGTTTTGGGCCGGTGGAGTAGTTGGCAATTCGTGCCTGCGGGGTAATTACCGTGCCAGAGTCTGCATAACCGGTTGGAGCGACGATGGAGATTGCCGCAGCATCGATTACGGGTTTGACGATGACTGCGTCTGAGACCATGTCGTTTTCAGGAACCTCATCATTGGCAAGCATTGTCGAGCAGCGGACTGCCTGCAGGCCTATAGGCGAAGCTACCCAGTCGGAGAAAGTGACAGTGGTGTCTCTGCCTGGTTCTAGGCATATAGTTACGGTGTCGGCATAACCNGTGCCGATTTTTATTCTGACTGGTATTGATTCTGGACTGGTGCCGCTGTTCTTGACACTGCAGGCCGGTGCGATGACTGNCCCAGAGTCGATTGTGCCAACCGGCGCAATGATGCTGATTGCTTCGGCATCGATGCGGCCAACGACAGTGACAGAATCGATACGGGCATCATTTTCATTGCAGGTATCACCGGCAAGCATAGTGGAGCAGCGGACAGCGTGCGTGCCGAGCTGCAAGGCATGCCAGTCAGGGAAGGAAACAGTTGCTGCCTGAAACGGCTGAATAAATGTCTGGACAGTTTCTGCATAGGTAGTGCCGATGTGCATTCTGGTCGGGATAGAACAGGGGTTCGGACTCAGGTTAGCAATTACTGCCTGTGGTGTAATAACTGCATTGGAATCGACTTCACCTTTCGGAGCCAGTATTCTGACGGTTGCTGCGTCGAGCTCGGCATAAAGCGGAGGTGTATTTTTCTGCCCGGAATGAAACTTAGTCAGTTTCAGGTTGTAATCAGTGCTGCCATTCAATGGTATGGTGGTCTGGTTGGCTTCGGAGAAGCCCGAGCTTGAGCCCCAGAAGATATGAAGTAACCCATCGGATGCGGTCAGGATATCAAGCCACTGGTCGTGATTCAGGTTGCGGGCCACCCATGNTTGGTTCTGCCTNAAGGGAACCCGAGTTGTATCATTGTAAGACGGGGACAATTCTACTGCAAACAATGGCTGGATACTGAGGCCAGCACATATAATCAGCAACACACCTTGCAATTCTGTTCCTTTCCTTAACAGAGATTATACCGAAGTGAATTGAGATGTCAAATAGAATAACGCCCCGGTCAGTTTCCACCCGGCAAACGCCCCCTCCCTGTTTTGTTTAGGTATAGCATTCTGGTTGCCCGCAGATGTGTTTGCGGATGTGCCAAAGGATGAACCATGCGATGTGCCAAGCGATGTAACTCAGGGGTAACCTGTGGCCAGTGGAGTCCCTGGCCACTCCACGGGATTTTGTCTGTTCAGGAACGTGTTCCATTATGTTCTCTATTACCTCAATTTGCTTCTACTATTATATTAGAGCCAGAAAAAGACAGAAATATAACAAGGAATGTAACTGGCTGCCTTATAGAGAGTTACGCCCCCTCTCGGGGCCGCTGACTCAAATCGCATCGTTTAGGGCTTACCCCCTCCACCGCCCCCCTCTCTGGTTCTGTTCCGGTTTTGTTCCCAGATTGCATTCTGGATTTTGTCCCGGATATTATCCCGGAAACGCATCGCGCAACGCTACACGGTTCACTTCTCGTTTCAAACCCGGGTTTCTATTGAGAAATGCTCGGGAATACGATTCCCGAAATGCACGGAGATATTCATCAAGTAATGCTTCCTGGAATTTCTCCAGATTCAATCGCTGGATGTGAAGGCGCAACTGACACGGATTGTATTCCCGAATCCATTCCCGTAACAATCCCCGACACCAAACCCGATTCTTTATTCTTTGCCGGTTTTTTTGACAAAAGAAATTCTTTTCGCTACTAGGTATGCGCAGTAGAAAAACCGGCTAGCGTCACCGTTATCAAAGTTTGGAATCCAGAATTTGTGTTGGGCTTGATTGTGGGTCTGTTCTAGCAGAAGCTTATCGAGCGGTCTAACTGGGTTTTTGTTTGACACCTGCAGCTCAATTGTGCATATTGCTTTAACAATTGTGAGAAAAAAGGAATACCCCTCTGAATTTTTCGCTGGTGAGAGTGTGGAAAGACAGAANGGGAAGGTCGTGATGCAGTTAGTCTTGGCAGGNCTAGCAATCGGTGGGGTTNTGCTTGTGCTTCAGAGCACATCGCGGTTCGGACCCGGGCTGACTTCGGATTCTGCATGTTATCTCAGCGCTGCAAAAGGACTATTGTCAGGCAAGGGGTTCTTGTGTTTTGATGGCAGTCCTCTTGTGGGTTGGCCGCCACTTTTTCCGACATTGCTCGCCATACCTGGGCTTGTCGGTATCAGTCCTGTAGATAGCGCCAGGTTTCTTAATGCATTTGCATTCGGACTGGTAATTTTCTTCTCAGGGCAGATGTTTCTCCAAAGTTTGAGGATAAAGGTTCTGGCTGTGCTGGGTGCAGTTTCTGTTCTTTTGTCATTCTCAGTCTTAAGGGCCTGCGTCATGGTGTGGACCGAGCCTGTTTTCTGTTTACTTGTTGTTTTGTTTATCATGCAGTTGTCTTGTTTTCTAAACAAGAGAAAGGCTGCCGCATTTGTTCTGGTATGTGTTCTGGCCGCATTTCTGTGCTCACAACGATATATCGGTGGTGCGTTTGTTCTTGCCGGTGCCGGTCTTTTGATTGTATTGATGCCAAAGAAGCGTCTGGTGCGGAGATTGAGCTATGCAGGCATTTTTCTTTTGGCTTCTGTTATTCCTGTTCTTCTGTGGTTCATGAGAAATTACCGATTGACATCGACGCTTGCTGGTAACAGGCCAGCACCGTCATTTACGCTTGGACAGAACGCAGTTGCTACATCTGAGATTCTCGCAAGTTGGTTTTTGCCCGAAAGGGTTGTTGGTTCCTGGGTTGGGGTGGTGCTGACCGGTTTGGCAATTGCGGGGATTATAATTTTCCTGTTCTACAGGTTTAAGGGCAGGACCAACATCAGGCCGATAAACTTAAGGTGTGCGATGGCAATAGTGCTTGTTTACATTCTGTCTTTGCTTGCTATCGCTACGAGGGAAAGCATCGGCACATTTGAAAGATTGCTTGCGCCGGCGTTTGTTCCTGTAATGCTTCTTGTTCTTGGTACGGTTGAGAAAATGGCTATGGGCCTGGGGCGGCGATTGAGGAAGGAAAGTATTGCAAAGTGGATAGCTATCGGGGTCTGGGCACTTTTGCTGGTTTATCCGTTCAGTCATATTATTAAGATACATCGCTACTGGCTGCAAAATGGTGTCGGTGTGTATGATACGGTCGAATGGCAGAAATCACCTTTGATAGGGTGGTTAAAGGCTCATCCTTTAACAGGTCGTGTTTTCAGCAATGCGCCGGCTGCAATTTATCTTTTGACCGGGTCTGAGGCAAGGATGAGTCCACGCAGGACCGATGATATCTCTCAGTTGATAGAATCCGGAATGGTGCGAAAAGGCGATTATCTTGTTTGGTTCCGGCGCATAAGGAGGCCATATCTTTTCAATGTACCCGAGCTTGCCGACATATTTAGCTTGGAAGAAATCGCATTCGTAGGGGATGGAGGTGTTATGGTTTTCAGATAAGGCTATTGCTCGATAATCCTGAATTCTGTGCGGCGGTTCTTCGTCATTCCTTCTTCTGTATCATTCGTGGCTATGGGTTGAGTATCGGCATAGCCGTGGGCAACAAGCCTATTGGGTGCAATCCCGAAGTTCTCGATTAGGTATTTCCTTACTGCCTGGGCACGTGCCTGTGATAATTCCCAGTTTGACGGGAATTCAGAGGTGCTGATTTCGCGCGGGTCGGTGTGGCCGGCGAGCTCGACAACGATAGTCGGGTTTTGCTTCAGAATTTTGCCGGCCCGGTCCAGCACGGTTTTGAAACAAGACAGGATATCTGTCTTACCGGTTTCGAAGTTGATACCCTGAAGCACGATGGTCTGGCGTCGCTTCACCAGATAAAATTCATGCTCGGTTACTAGATTCTGTTCTACCATTAAAGTACAGGATTGAGGAATATAGTCTTCAGTCGGGCCGGTTGCTTTGACAAAATAGTTACCCGGTGGTAGCTTTTTCAGGGCGAAGCTGCCAGGGTCAGAGACAACTGTTTGTTCACCATAAACCGGGCCTTGATAGGTGATAGCGCCGCCAACAGGCCTTTTGGTTTCAGCATCATATATCGTGCCCCAGATGCTTCCGTAAGTCAGTCGCACCAGGGCGATTGTTGCGTATTGTTTCCTGTCTCCGAGGATTTCCATAGTGTCAGTCCGTTCCTGGTATCCTTTGCTCGTGGTTCTGATGGTGAGTTGTCCGGGCAAGAGTCGTTTTAGTTCCAGTTCCCCGCGACGGTTGGTCCCGGTTGTCAGGTTACGGATACCGGAGAATGCCAGATTGGCCCAGAGTGGTTTCGTTGTTTTTTTGTCAATCACCCTGAGTTTAAGTAAACCAGAGCCTTTATGTCTTATTTTTAGTTTGATTCCAATACGGTGAGTAATACCCAGCTTTCCATATGGTGTAAAACAATAGTCAGCCCCGAAGTTACCGAGTCTGAAGCCCAGGCCCGCAGTCAAGCCGGAAAGATAACCAAGCGTCGCCAAGTCAGCCGGTCCGGTTCTGTAACCCAGACGCAGGGCAAATTCCCGAACCGGTGCGTATTCCAGGCCGGTCCGGATATTCATGGAATTATCAAATGGATAGACGATATCAATTGAGGCGTTGAACCTGGTCTTATGGAAATTGGTGCCCAGGCCGATTTCTGTCGGCAACGTTTCCCAATCTGAGCCGTAGCGTATCCGGCCAAGATTGCGGCCAGCCAAACCTAGACTAAGAAAAGGAAATGGCCTTGCGAGCAAACCCAAATCAACTGCACCGCCATATCCGTTCATAGTATAGAGGTTTTGATAGAATCCTTTGAAAGCACCGCCCAGATGCCAATCTTTGGCGATTTGTGCACCGTATCCAAGCGCGGCGATGCTGTTCCAGGTGCGAAATGTATCAATGGGTTGGTTGTTTTCATCCCAGCGTTCGATACCTGATTCTCCGCTATAAACGAGACTGAGGCCAAATGCACCTGGGCCGGCCGGGATAGATGCATAGAACAGTTCATCCTTGATATCTGAAAACCATTGGTGATGGGATAGGGCAAGATGGTAGTTTGGCAGTTGGCCGAGCCCAGCCGGGTTCCAATATATGGCAGTTGCGTTGTCAGCCAGTCCGATTCCGGCCTCGCCCATTGCTGAGGCCCGCGGGCCCTGGCCGACCCTTAATAAAGGAAGGACCGAAGTTCCGGGTTCGCCAAACCCGAAAGCGGCTATCAAGACCAAAGCAATAGTGTTCATAAATTATTCCCTTGTCACAACCAGCTTTTTGACAATGCGGTCGGTTTTGCCTTGGTGGATATATTCAAGCAGATACTGGTAGGTGCCAGGGGCAACAAGCTGGCCGTGGTCATTTGTTGCGTTCCAAGAAACCAAGTGGACTTTGGCTTCTTTTGGTTCATTCACAAGCAGTTGCCGGATGCACTCCCCGGCCCGGTCGTAGATTGTCAGACTGACCGTGCCGTCATCGGGCAGACCCATCCAGAAAGTCGTGTTAGTCGTTAGCGGATTTGGATAGTTGTGAATTCCCAGATTCGGGACCAGAATCAGGACCAGAAAGCTGCTGTCCTTGATAGTAGAATCGGTTTTTGTGAATCCGCGAATCACAAAAGTAACCGGTAGCGTGTCAACATCGCGGATAATCTTTTCCGGTGCTTTCACACGCAGGTTGAAGTGACACTTGGTTCCACAGGCGACAAACCCCAGGTCAGGCACTCCATCGCCATCTGTATCAGTGAGCTGTTCTATATTATCCGCATCATAAAGTTGTATACCCCAACCAGCAGGAACCACCGGTGGTGTCAGCTCGACTACATCGCCACCGTCGCCTTGAAGCTCGGCATAGAAATCAAAGGGTTTGGTCTCACCGACCCGGATTCGGTCCTGGATAGTATCAGGCTTGATGAAAAGCCTGAGCAGGGTTTTTACAGCTATCGTAATAGTCTTCTTGTCATTTGTCGGATTGGTATCATTGACAAGCATAGTGGAACAGCTCACGGCATAATAGCCCGGTACTGCTGCCCAAGGGGGAAAAGATGATAGTTCGATGGCTGAATTTGGTGCGACTGAACCCGCGTTTACGATTTGGTTATAGACCGAGCCGATTCTGAACCTGACAGCAAAATACCTTTCGGTGCAAGTGCCGAAGTTGCGGATGAGGACGCGGGGCCGGACGGTATCACCGGGCGATAGAATTGGTTTAGGCTCAAAGATCTCGGCGGTGCCAATATCATGAACCGGAGGTGGTTTTATGATTACACTGGCTGTTGTGGTATCGTTTGCTGGATTTTCATCACCGGAGAGATTTGTATAACAGATGACCTTGAGGGTGTCGACAGGTATTGCGGTCCAGGATGGAAAAGAAACGGTATCAGAAGTGCTTGGCAGTAGGGTATCTTGTACTACTTCGGTGTAGCCAGTGCCGATTTGCATTGTGACAGGGAAGGTTGCTTCGGCAGTCCCGAAATTGCGAACGACTGCGTAAGGCGTGAACACCATGCCAGAGTCAACGGTACCGGTCGGTGAAAGAATACAGACCACGCCAACATCAAGATTAGCCGGCCGGGTGACAATCACCGAACTAACAGCAGTATCATTGGCCGGATTCTCATCACCGGTCAGGCTTGTATGGCAGGTAACCTGAAGAGTCCCACAGGGTGCTGCTGTCCAGGAGGGAAACTTAATGGTGTCGCTTATGCCTGCGGGTAGGGTTTCTTGTACTGTTTCGCTGTAGCCGGTACCGATTTGCATCGTAACGGGAAAAGATGCTTCGACGTTCCCGAAGTTGCGCACAACTGCGCACGGGATATGCACTGTGCCAGAGTCAACCATGCCGAGAGGTGAGAGAATACTAACCGCACCAACATCGATGTGGCTTGGTGAACCAATGCTCAGGACTGTAAAGTCCTGTCCAGAACTAATGCCGGTGCTCGAGCCGGCAGCATATAGGCAACCGTCTGGTCCGTAGATAACTGATTCTCCATTATCCCAGCCGCTTCCCGGGCCGTTGTAACGGAATACCCATCGTTTGCTGCCTGAAGAATCGAGACTTACGATTATGAAGTCGAAATGTGTGCTGCCGCCATAGCTCTTGCCCGTTGCGTAGATATTTCCGTCAGAACCGCAATGGACCGGTCCCACATAATCATTGCCATTGGCAGGACCATCATAAGTGTACACCCATTTCTCATTACCAGATGAGTCCAGGGCTATTACTGCAAAGTCTGACCCATTGCCGCTGAGTTCGCCAGCGGGATAAACGTTTCCATAGATGTCAGAGTCAAGCCCCCAGGCTTGGTCTCGTCCGGTTCTGGCGTTACGATAGACCCATCGTTCTTGTCCAGAACTGGTGAGGCTGATTGCAGTTAGGTCGTAACCATTATCGGTGCTGTAACCGGCTGCATCGATATTTCCATCCAAGCCATAGATGACTCTCCAGGCGCCGTCGATGCTGTTTCCAGGACCGTTATAGCGATATACCCATCGTTCGTCTCCAGAGCCAGTAAGGCTGATGACCGTAAAATCGTCACCAGTGCCAATTCCTTCACTCGAACCGGCAGCATAGACATTCCCATCGTCTCCATACGCCATCGAACGGGCAAAGCTTTTGTCGTCGCCATTTGCAGGGCCGTTGTATCTGTAAACCCATCGCTCATTGCCAGCAGTGTCAAGACTTATGACTGTGAAATCATTATCCGTTCCTTTGTCCATACTCCACCCGGCAGCATAGACATTTCCACCTGAGCTGCAGACAATCGAACGCGCTTCGTCCCAGTCATTGGCTGGCCCATTGTACCGATACACCCACCGCTCCTGGCCGGTGCTGTTCAGGCTAACAACCACGAAGTCCTTGGAAGTGCCGTCACCAAAGCTGCTGCCGGCAGCGTAAATATTGCCGTCTGTCCCATAAGCAATCGAGTGGGCTTCATCGTCCTGATTCGCAGGACCGTCATACCTGTATATCCATCGTTCTTGACCCGAACGCGTAACACTTATGACTGTGAAGTCGGTACTGGTTCCGAGACCTGTGCTCCAACCCGCCGCATAGAGATTTCCATCCAAACCAAGCACCATTGGCCATGCTTCATCCCAACTACTGGCAGGGCCATCGTATTGATAGACCCATCTGAGTATCTGCGCAAAGAGAACCACCGGCACCAATACACCGACAAGGAACATGGCGGCCATCTGTTTTTTCATCTCTAGATTAGTGAAGGTAAGGTCCGGGTCCATCTGCGCAAAGTAAATCGCAGTACCCGTCGTTGTTGAGGTCGAAACGGGGTTCGAATTCTACCGCACCACCGTTGCGGTGCGAAGCGTAAATATTCGAGTGATAGCTACCATCTCCAAAGTCGGATTGGGAAGTCTCAATCCATGTTTCTGCCTGGACTGAGGCAAGCAGTGGCACAAGAGGCATAACGACTGACAGAAATTTACTCATTCCCACACTCGAAGTGTAGAAGATTACTGTCTTCTGTCAAGCGGGTTTATCGGATGTGATTATCCTGGTGAAAGTGCCAGCTCAGTGCTTATTTGGACGGTTCTTTCGACCCCGGGGAAGTCCTATAATGGAGACGATTGCTACTATACCAAGAAATAGTAGGGCAGCTAAAGAAATCAGTTTGCCTGCAGTATAATATTTCGAGTGGTATTTGAACAATATTTTGTGTTGTCCCGGTTGCAGAACGACGGCCCGAAGCGTATGATAAGCCCGAAGCACTGGGGTGGGGATGCCGTCAACATATGCTTTCCAGGCCGGGTGGTAATTCTCGCCCAATACAAGCAGGCCCGGTGCACGCATTTCTGCCTGGACTACGATTTTGTTTGCGTCGTAGCTTATGATTCGGGCAGTCCCAATAGCAGAGTCTGCTGCGGGTTCAAACCCAGGATTCTGATAAAGTAGAGCAGTGTGGGCCGGATTGAATTCAGGTTGCAACAGCCGACTGATGACATCTTCCTTAGTGCTTACAACTTCATATTTAGGGGTAATAAAGGCACGCGGTAAAACATTTTTGTTGTGATAGACAGTGTACTTATTCCCCACAAAAGCAGGTTCAAAGTCAGGTTGTACAAAATATGCGCGTAGTTGTTTGATAATCCGCTGACTTTTCTTATCATAATGAGATACATCTTCTGGCAGCGTATAGCTGATGATGTATTTGATGTTAAGAAGATTCATGAAGTTCGGATTAGTGAGATTGCCGGTTTGAAACATCACGCTTGAGCCGGAACCGACAAAGTTCTGGTAGCTCTGGAGTGGATTGGGTAATTGACCGCCGGCGCTTTGAATGCCGTGGCCGGCCAAGATTCCGTCGTCAGAGCGTTCGTAGTTCATGGGCAAGACACGATAGCGGGAGGTATCTGATTTGAGAAAGTTTATGACTTCGTCCGGGGCGAAGTATCTGTCTGGCAAAGCCACGCCGCGGATATAGCCTTTGGATTCGTTCCAGAGGTTGAGCGATACCCCGGTGTTTAAGGTCATTACCGCAGCCGCGAGTGCAGCGAATGTTCCTGTTTTGAGATTTTTATGGACCGCCAGATATAGTAAGCCAAATCCGACTATTGAGAAAACAGAGGCAAGAAGGAAACCGGTCAGGATATTTGGATAATTGGCATTCAATGCGGCGATTTTCTGCGGGGTCGGATTTGTTGCTGACTTCAGCAATGAAAGCATTGGCCCTTTTGCTATGGCAAATAACAACAGAAGGGCTATAGGAACCAGGCTGGCAATCAGGATGCCGTGTGGCAGTCCGCGTTTCTTTTTCTTCTTGGACTCCTGCAGGATGTAGTTGAGTCCGAGTCCTGCCAGTGCAGCGATAGAAAATGACGCAAGGAAGAAAATCATTCCAGGCCCTCGAAATTTGTTGATTCCAGGAAGCAGATAATAGGGAAGATAATAAAACGGTGTATTGCCACCCCATGCCATTACCAGGACAACGATAAAGGTCAAAGAAAAGAATTTGACATGCGGATTCTTCCAGCGGCGGAGTACGGCGATTAGAGCGAACAGAAGTGGTAGAATTCCCATATATTCGCTGTGGAGCTTGAATGGATTCTTGCCCCAGTAATGTTCCAGACCGCCTGAGAATTTCGGGGTAAGGAGGTCAAATGTTTCGGCTATCGGCATCGACCATGATGTGGCATATGCGTATCCTCGTCCAGCTCCGCGGGCGGCAAAAGGCAAATTGCCATACACGGGCAGATATTGGATTGCAGAAAGCGCTAATGCAAAGACCATTCCGATTGCGAAGAATACTGCAAGCTTGATAGCCGTGCCTGGAGAACGTTCCTTGCGGATTATCCGTATCCACAAAAAGATGAAGTAGGCAAAGAGAATCAGGACAGTGTAATAGACATTTTGAATATGGCCGGACAACAGTTGTAGTGCTACTATCAAACCGCAGAGCAGGAAGTAAAGAAACCGGCGGCTCCTTATGCCCCGGTAGAGGAAGAATAGTGCCAGCGGCATCAGTGCACAGCCAATCAGTCGACCGTCATGGCCTGCATAGGTCAGTGTAATAAGACTGCCGGCAAACATATAGGCGATGCCGGCAAGTGCGGCCGGCATTACTGATACTTTCAGTTCTTTCAGAAATAGATAGGTTCCGAGTCCTGCAAGGAAGATATGAAGAACGAATGTCCAGGCCCAGACAATATGAACCGGCAGAATCAGGCGGAGAAATAGCGTAGGGTAAAATAAGTCGGCAAAAAATCCGGCAACAGTAGGCTGACCACTTAAGATAGCGGGCCACCAAAGTGCGATGTTGCCGTGGGCAGCAATGTAGCGGGCCATGAACTCACGTATCTGATAGCCGCCTGCACTAAGCCAGTCTGTGCCGAAGAGCATCTGTCCGCCAAAGATAAATTTCCAATAGAATAGAAACGGGAGTAGAAACAAGACGAGGACGACAATTCGGTGTTGGATTTTAGTTGTCTGTTGTTTCATTCTTTTTGTTTTTCTTCAGCACAAATACAAACTGATAGGTAAGCCGGATGGGAAGAAGTGCCAATGCCAGTTTGCCGATTTTTCTGGCAAGCCATGTATCGTGGTAAACTCCAAGCACTTCAAGTCCTGCTTTAGTGAAAATATTCTTCCACCGGTTCAACGACATGAGCGTTTCGTTGATGTCCTGTTGCTCTGTTCCTTTCGAACGTTTAAGCCTCCAGTAAATGAAGTTAGCATTGGGCACAACGATGCAGAGGGTTGCGTCTGGTTTTGCAACCCTTACCATTTCGTTGACCCCCCGTTCTATATCGAGGAAATGCTCCAGTGCTCCTATGCAGGTTATATAGTCTACGAACTCATCCGGTAACCAGAGATTTTCACCATTGCCGGCAATGATTGTAGAATCAGGTGAGATTTGTTTGGCAATCTTTACACCTTCATCAGAAATATCGATACCATAGGTTTCCAGCCTCATTTCGGCTGCTGCTTTGAGTAGAAAACCGGTTCCGCAACCGACATCGAGTAGCTTTCTTCCAGGGAGTGGATTCAGGTAACCAAGAAAAACAGGGTATGCCTCAGCAGACCGCCAGGCGTTCTCGCCCCGATTTCGGTGCCTCCGGTCATACCAGTTTTTGATTTCTCTTTCATCGTGTGTGCGCTTCAATTAGTCTCCTTTCTCACTTGCTGGGCCGATTGGGATTAGTTTTTTTCTTGGCATACTTCTTTCTTTTACTCAAAAATAGGGCAAAAGCAAGGGCCATGATAAATTCGGCAATTGTTATCCATATACGCGTGAGCAATGCAGAAACGATAGCCATCGGTTCGAGCATAATTAATTTCAATGCAAATGTATAGATTCCCTCGCGGATTCCAAGTCCGGCAGGTGTAACCAGTGACAGGAAACCTAGTATCCAGGATACCGAGTAACCCCCAACAAGGATTGGTAAACTACGGAGTGGAAGACGATAGAAGGAATTGATAAGGATGAAACAGCCGAGAGCCTGGGAGAACCAGTCGAGGCAGTAGATTGCCAGGATATACAGTAGTCTGGGGTAAGACAGCTCCAACTTGAATGTAGGCCGTTTCAGTTTACGGAGCAGAAAGGCGAGAATTCTGTTCAGAACCGGAGGATAAATTACGACTAGACACAGGGGTGCCAAGAGAAATAAAAGGTAGACCGTTTTCGGCAAGTTCGAGCGGGGCAGAAAGAACACCGCAACCGCAAGCAGCAGTACGGCCGACAAGAGGGCAAAGCCGGCTTCAACCAGCACGCTGACCAATCCTTTAGTTTTGGCTATTCCTTCACGGTTTGCGAGTGAGATTCGACCGAGTGTAAACCATACCTTTCCTGGTATGTATTTGCCGATTTGGGTCACGGACATAATGGTAATGGATTTCATGGTTGAGATTTTTTCACCGAACCCGGCCAGGAGTAGTTTCCATGCATACGCGTAGAGGGGAAAGTGCAATGCGAAGATTATTGCAAATGAGATAATCAGTGGGAAGGGGCGGAAGCGCAATTGGCGGAACGGGATTTGATTCCAGTCGTGGATAAGGCGCGTAATAAGAAAATAGAAACTGGCAACAACGATTAATGCACCAAGGGTGATTTTCAGCCACTGTGGGAACCGGGCGTGTTTGCTGTTACCGACCGTTTCGGTCATTGGCTGTTCAGTAGCTGGCGATAGATATTTTCGAGACGGCCGACGATTCCTGGCCATGAGTAATTGGCTTTGATATGTTCGTAACCACCTTTGGCCAGTCGTTCTGCGAGTTCGTGGTCGGTCAGGATAGAGCGAATTGCGCTGGCAAGGGCTTTGCTGTCTTTCGGCGGGGTGAGTAGGCCGGTTTTGTTATGGATGACAAGGTCAACGATACCACCGACGCCGGATGCAACTACTGGTTTTTGATAACTCATTGCTTCGATTATGACTACGCCCAATCCTTCTGTATCTCCTTTTGCATCAATGACTGCGGGTAGAACGAAAACATCGCATCCAAGGTACTGGTTGTGAAGTTGTTGAGGAGTGACCTTGCCGTGCATGATAACTGTGTTTTCCAGTCCTTTTTGCTTGATAAGCTCGCGCAGCATCTGTTCATCCGGGCCATAGCCGATGATGTTCAGTGCTACCGGAAATTCCCTTTTCAGGATTTCGACGGCCTCAATAAGATATGGAATACCTTTGCGTTCGACCAGTCTTCCGACGAAGAGTAACTGTTTTTCTTTCTTTTTTGTTAAGGGGCCAGTCGAAGGGAATCTACCGACTGCTGCACCGAAAGGGACGATATTGACATGTTTTTTCTCAATTAGTTGTATCGCCTTGGCCGTATGGGTTGAATTGGCGGTTATTGCATCTGCCTTGCGAATTGCCCAGCGCAGGAATGGTTTCATGATTCCGAGTTCTCGTCTGACCCACATCAGGCCGGCTCCATGAAAGCTGATGACCATTGGAGCGTTGCATATTCTGGTTGCAAGATAGCCGAAGACTGCGTGCGGCAGGGGCCAGTGAACATGAATAATGTCGAATTTCTGCGAGTGACAGAGTCGGCAGATTGCCAAAGAACCACCGATCATGTAACAGACGGCCAGCAATTTATTGAAGAGCCCTTTCTTGACTCGGTCGACTGCGGTTTCATCATGGGTCAGGTTTTCCCATCGTTTGAAGAAGTAACGGAACCGGATGACCGGGGTAGCGAAAATTGTCTGGTTGTGTAGGCCGCGATAGGAAGATGTGAATACAGTTATATCGGTATGCTTCTGGAGCCGAGTGATTGTTTCCACCAGCCATGGCGTGATGATATCCTGTTCTGACCTCGGGTAGGCGGTAGTTATGTATAAAACCTTCATGGAACTTTTTGCATGTTGTTACCGACAGGAAAGCTGCATCGGTTCCCGGCGATGGGTTAGGTAGCCTTGGCCAGAATTCTTTTTAGACCCTGGTGGCCGGTCGTCAATCTGCTTCCGCTACTTCTCGGCTAATCCTTGCTTTCAACCGGCGGCCGGTGTTCCGGTGGATGATGTGATGTCGAGCAGACCTGTCGATGACGGACTGAACCTTTGGCAGCAGTTTCTTCGCATCGTCTTTGCTGCCCGCAGCCCGAATTTCCTTTACGGCCTGTTTCAGGCTGTTTTTCCGTTCCCGATTACGGAGTCGGCGTCGTTCATTCTGCCGTGCCCTTTTCAAGACTGATAATGACTTATTTGCCAATATACCTCCACGAATAGCTTCTAAGGTGCCGGGACACAGAATCGAACTGTGGACACCGGGATTTTCAGTCCCGTGCTCTACCAACTGAGCTATCCCGGCTTATCTTCGCAATTTTAGAATAAATCATTCTATTGTCAACATGGCGCTGCTTGACAATGGTTATTTTCTCGCTTAAAATCCGCCACATCGTGCGAACTCTCTCGGTTAATATTGACCATATTGCTACTTTGCGGCAGGCAAGGCAGGCGGATTTTCCCGACCCGGTGCAGGCCGCTATAATGGTAGAACTTGGTGGCGCAGACGGCATTACTGTGCATTTGCGCAAGGACCGGAGGCATATTAACGAGCGTGATGTTGAGCTTTTGCGTAAGACTATAAAGACCGAATTGACTATTGAAATGGCCGCTACCGAAGAAATGACCCGGATTGCGAGCCGGGTCCGGCCGGAACAAGTTACTTTGGTTCCAGAACTTAAGACCGAAGTGACTACTTCGGGCGGACTGGATGTTGTAAAGCGATACTCGAAGATTAAGCCGTTTGCGCAACGATTGAAGCGAAGCGGTATCAGAGTCAGTATGTTTGTCGAGCCGGTTAGGGCTCAGATTGAGGCTGCTGCGAGGCTTGGAGCCGATGTTGTTGAGCTTAACACTGACCGTTATTGTCGCGAGAAGAACAGAAGGGCTGAGATTCTTGGAGAGATGGAGAATGCAGCCGGGTTTGCTCGGGAACTCGGGCTTGTTGTGCATACGGGTCACGGGCTTGACTACATGAATATCGTGCCGATTCTGGAATTGGACATTGCCGAGGGGTTCAGCATCGGTTTTGCCATTGTGGCTAGGGCTTTGATGGTTGGGCTGGCCGAAGCAGTTGCCGAAATGAAGCGTATTGTGGAGGTGTACTCTTGAAGGGTGCCAAGGTAAAATTCGGGATGCTGGTTGTGGCCATTGCCCTGGCCATCTGGTCGCTTTATCCTACTTACAGGCTTTATTTTAGGATGCCCAAGTATAAGCGGGCGGTTGAGGCAAAGTTGAGCCGGGCTACAAATCACGATGACAGTCTTAAGGTGCAGTTAGAGCTTGTCCGCCTTCAGAAGGAAACCAGCAAGTTGCACAAAAGTTCTTTGCATTTAGGCCTTGACCTTGTGGGTGGGATGCATCTGGTACTTGAGGTTGATAAGTCAAAGCTGACAAAAGAGGAAGCGAGAGACGCTGGCGACCGGGCACTTGAAGTTATTCGCAACCGGGTGGACCAGTTCGGAGTTTTTGAGCCGATAATCCAGAAAGTTGGTCGGGACCGGGTTCTGGTTCAGCTTCCTGGTGTTGACAGGGAGCGTGCCAAGACCCTTATCGGTCAGACAGCCCAGCTCCAGTTCCAGTTGGTCGCTGACGAGCGGTCTACTTATGATGCCCTTAAGACAATCAGCGATAAGCTGGAGGCATCGCCTTCGACTGATACGACAGCAGGTTCTGATACTTTGAAGACCCTGGCCGGGCTTGATACCAGTTCTGAAGATACCGGTTGGACCGGTCAGGTCGAGGAAGAAGAGGCTGGAAGTTTTATGGGTTATATCCAGACTATCGGAGGCGATTTCGGGGTTGATGATGCCGACTATCCTGAGTTCCACAGGTTGCTTGAAAACGGACGGCCTCACTGGCCCAAGGATTATGTATTTCTGTTCGGTTCGCTTGAGCCATTCGAGGGCCGTGATGTTCGTCGGCTGTATCTTTTGAAGGCTGTGCCTGAATTACGCGGTTCGGCAATCAAGGATGCCAGACCTTCACCATACCGTGGTTCTGACCCGTCGCTTTCCAATACCTGGATTGTGAGTCTGAAACTGGCACGCAGGGATGCGGCAGTCTTCGCCCGCGTCACCGGCCGTAATATCGGCCGAAGGCTGGCGATAGTGCTTGATAATATCGTGCAGTCGGCGCCTGTCATACAGTCCAGGATTCCTGACGGCAATGCGATGATTACCACCAATGAGGTAAATCCGGACGAGGCGCGGGACCTAGCGATTGTCTTACGGTCCGGCGCTTTGCCCGCGCCGGTGAATATTGTTGAGGAGCGGTCGGTCGGTGCATCGCTTGGAAACGATTCTATCCGTCGGGGTATTCAGGCCGGTGTTATCGGCGCTTTGGCGGTGCTTTTGTTCATGATTATTTACTATGCGGCCGGTGGGGTACTCGCTGACTTTGCCTTGGTATTCAATGTATTTTTCCTCTTGGCTGTGCTGGCTGGTTTGCATGCCACCCTGACCCTGCCCGGTATGGCCGGTATCGCGCTCACAATCGGTATGGCGGTCGACGCCAATGTGCTGGTTTTCGAGCGGATAAGGGAAGAACTGCGTGCTGGCAAGACAACCATGGCTGCTGTGGATACCGGGTATGACCGGGCGTTTGTGACGATTGTCGATGCCAATGTTACTACGGTCATAACCGCGATTGCGCTATATTTCATCGGCAGCGGGGCGGTGCGCGGGTTTGCCATTACTTTGATTACAGGCCTGATAATAAATGTGATTACTGCGGTATTCCTGACGAGGTTCATATTTGACTGGTACCTGAGCCGGTTTGAAGTAAAGAAACTGAGGATTTGAGATGAGGCTGATACAGCAGACCAATATTAACTTCGTAGGTCATCGGCGAACCTTCTTTATAATTTCTGGCACCGTGATTATTTTGAGCATTCTGAGTTTCGTTCTGCACGGCGGGTTCAATTATGGTGTTGATTTCACCGGCGGTACCTTGCTGCAGATTCGTTTTGATAAGCCGGTTTCCACCAATGCGGTGCGGTCAGCAGTGAATGCAATCGGTGAAGGGAGTGCATCAATCCAGCAGGATGAACAGGGTGATTTCTTCATTCGTGTCCGAGCCAAAGAGTTTGGTAATGGTAAAGAAGGTTTTTCCCACCGGTTGGGCAAGCAGTTCAAGGCTTCGTTTGCCGGGAATAATTTTGAGCTCCTGCGTGAAGAAACAGTCGGGCCTCAGATTTCCAAGGAGCTTCAAGGCAAAGTCCTGCTGGCGGTGCTCCTTGGTATCGTCGGTATTCTCATTTATGTTACTATCAGGTTTGACTTCAGGTTCGGTATCGGTGCGGTTATGGCACTCATCCATGACACTATCATTACCCTGGGGTTTGTTTCCATGTTCAATAAAGAAGTGACCATTACATTGATTGCAGCGGTTTTGACGGTAATCGGTTATTCAGTGAACGATTCGATTGTTGTTTCCGATCGTGTCAGGGAAGATATGAGAAAGTGGCGTAAGGAATCGTTCATGAGCGTAGTGAATACTGCAATCAACCGGGTGCTGAACCGGACCGTTATTACATCGATTACAACACTTTTTGTGACATTAGCGTTTCTGTTTCTGGGTGCGGCGACTGTCAAGGACTTTGCATTTGTGCTGACCATAGGTATTTTGGTCGGTACTTACTCGTCGATATTCGTGGTGGCCAATTCGGTGGTGGAATGGGAAACAAGACTCCCCACCAAGCGCCGCCGATAAAAGGGCTACGCCTTTTCTTTGAGGCGTTGGCCGGCAGCGGTCTGTTCACAGGTTATTTTCCGATTGCACCGGCAACAGTAACGAGCTTTTTTACACTCATTCCAGCATATTTTCTGATACCGATGCCCTTGTGGCACGGCATCGCAATCGTGGCGCTATTCTTTTTCGGTGTGCCGATTGCTACTGACCTTGAGAAAGTATGGGGTAAGGACCCGCATCGAGTTACAATAGACGAAATCGTCGGCACACTCGTGACATTTTTCTGGATGTTGCCGGTCGTGTCGGTCTGGGGGGTGTTGCTCGGGTTTTTCATCTGGCGGTTTTTTGATATCGTCAAGCTGCCGTTCATTGACAAATCCCAGGATTTGCCCGGCGGCTGGGGTATAATGATTGACGATGTCTTAGCAGGAATCTGTGCCAATGTCGTTTTGCGGCTGGTGCTCTGGATTGCGGTCAGTTTTCTCCCCGGGATTGGAAACGCATTAGTGAGATGAGAAGTCCTAGGGTTGAGCTGGTTGTTATCGGGGATGAGCTGATTTCAGGCCGGGTGGTTGATACGAATTCCGCTTTTGTTTCCAGGGCATTGGCCGATATAGGTTTGGTGCCCGACAGGATTGTTAAAATTGGCGATGATTTGGATACAATAAAGTATGCAACCAGCCAGGCGGTTTCCCGTTCGGACATTGTTTTTGTTCTTGGCGGGTTAGGTCCGACACCGGATGATAAAACCATGGAAGCGGTTTCTGAGTCCTTTGGTTGGCATCTGTTTTCAGACAGGCGCGCATTAAACCGCATCGGGAGATTCTTCAAGAAGCAAGAGAAGAAAGTTCCCTCTCTTGCAAGGCGTCAGGCTTTGGTTCCCCAGGGCGCGGTGACTTTTGATAATCCGGTCGGCATGGTACCGGGAATGGCTGTTGAATATAAAGGCACGAGTATTATATTATTGCCAGGCGTTCCCATTGAACTCAAGACTATTCTGACTCAGAGTATAATGCCATTTCTAAAGGAACATTTCCAGACCAGAGCTTTTTATTCCATGCAGTTCAGAACATTCGGTATCCCCGAGGCCACGATAGCGAGCAGGTTAAAGCGGGTTGCCAGAGGCTATTCTGATGCAGTCTTTGCTTATTATCCACGAGTTACCGGTGTTGATGTTGTGATTCGGGCAAAAGCCCGGCGCAAGCTTGCATCGTTGAAGAAAAGGATTCTTGGATTATTGGGCAGTGCGGTTTATGAAGTCGGGCAGAGAAGTATTGAAGAGGTGTTGGGCAAGTTGCTTCGCAAGACCAACTTGAAGCTGGCAACGGCTGAATCGTGCACCGGTGGGCTTATCAGTGATATGATTACCAACGTTCCAGGAAGCTCGGACTATTATCAAGGTGGGGTTATCGCTTATTCGAACGCTGTGAAGATGCATCTACTTGGCGTGAAGAAAAGGACACTTGAGCGTTACGGTGCGGTAAGCAACCAGACAGTCCGCGAGATGGCAAAAGGGGTATGCATCCAACTGGATGCCGATGTTGGGATTGCGGTCTCGGGTATTGCCGGGCCGGGTGGTGCAACACAGAAGAAACCTGTCGGACTGGTTTATATCGGTGTTGCGGTTAGAGACCGCATAAAGGTGGGAAAGCATCGGTTTAACGGGAACCGCATGATGGTAAAACAAAGGACCGCAATGGCAGCCCTGGATTTGTGTCGCCGGATGCTTGAAACAGATTGATGCGCTGTTTTATTGCGGTTGATATTTCAGCGACTGCACTTAATCAAATCAAGGGTCTTTTGGTTAAATTGGGGAAAGCGGGTGTTGCGGGTGTGCGCTGGGTCAAGCCTTTCAGGATGCATCTTACATTGGCATTTCTTGGTGAGGTTTCTCTGGATTTTGTGACATCGGTTAAAGAATGTTTACCTCGGGCTGTGGCAGGTTTCGGGCCCTTTTCCTGCCGGCTCAATGGGATTGGTGCATTTCCAAGCCGGCATCGGGCAAGGGTTGTCTGGGTGGGCATGGATAAAGGCACGGATGAGCTTTGTGAATTGCAGAAAAGGATTGCAAAAGAACTTGAAAAGATTGGTTACCGGCCGGAAAGGCGGCCTTTCAGCCCGCATCTTACATTAGGCAGGTTGCGCTTTCCCGCTGATGTCACCGGGGTTAGCGAAATCCGGTTTCAGAGCGATGGGTTTGAGATTGACCGGCTAATTCTTTTCCAGAGCGTGCTCAAGCCCGAAGGCCCAGAATATAGCCGTCTGGCCGAGTTTAAGTTACGCAGTTGACCGCCCAGAAACAGGAGGGTCTATGTTGAGGTTGACAATGGATTGGTTCGAGTGCATCATAACCCTAGAGTATGACTATGTGGCGTAATAATAGAGGAACCAGATGAGGTTCTGGTCAACGCCAGCATTCTGGATAATCATCGGGCTGATTCTTGCGGCTTTGGAAATGGTGTTTCCAGGGCTTGTTATCATCTGGTTCGGGATAGCAGGAGTGCTGACCGGAATCCTTGCCATTTTTGTCCACAATTCCTTAGTCCTATTTGTTGTGTTTGCAGGGTTGTCCGGCGTAATGGTTTTATGTTCCAGGCTGATTTTCCGCAAGATTACAAAGCCTGAGCCTGAACCGGTTGGGGCAAACCGGCTCAAAGGGGTAACCGGCCTGGTTGTGAGGGACATAAATCCGCCAGAATATGGCCGGGTGAAGATTATGGGCGAGGAGTGGCGCGCTGAGGCCAAGGTTTCCATTACCCGAAACGAGAAGGTTAAAGTCATTGAAGTCGAAGGAACTCACCTTGTGGTGGAACCTATCGAAGAAAGGAAAGTTTGATGAGCATTGGTTTAATAATAGTTATTCTTATCTTCCTGCTCTTTCTGGCCCTTTTGGGCATCAAGATTATCCGACCGTATCAGCTTGCATGCGTGGAACGGCTGGGAAAGTTCCAGCGCACAGTTCAGCCGGGCTTGAATTTTATCGTGCCTTTTCTGGACCGGCTGATAAAGGTTGATTTACGCGAGCAGGTTGTTGATGTGCCACCCCAGGAAGTGATAACCAAGGATAACGCTACGGTGACCGTTGATGCGGTTATCTATTTCGAGGTGACCGACCCGGTCAAAGTGCTTTACAATGTCGCTCAATTCCAGCTGGCGACAATCAAACTGGCACAGACCAATCTGCGTAATGTGATTGGCGATTTGAGCCTGGACGAGTGCCTGACTTCACGAGAGCGCATCAATACCAAGCTGCGGGATGTTCTGGACGAAGCGACTGACAAATGGGGTGCAAAGGTCACAAGAGTTGAGCTTCAGCGGATTGACCCGCCAAGTGATGTGACCGAGGCGATGCATCGGCAGATGAAAGCCGAGCGCGTGCGGAGGGCGGTAGTGCTTGAAGCTGAAGGAATCAAGCAGGCTAGAATCCTCAAGGCCGACGGTGAAAAACAGGCCAGGATTCTTCAGGCCGAAGGCCAGGCCGTGGCAATCAGAAAAGTGGCGGATGCAGATAAGTTCAAGCTTTTGACTATAGCCGAAGGCGAAGGTCAGGCGATTGAGCGGGTTTACGGTGCGATTCACAAAGGCGACCCGACAAAAGACCTGATTACCATTAAGTACCTGGAGACATTGGCCAAAATGGCAGAAGGCAAAGCAACCAAGATGTTTGTTCCCTATGAGGCTTCGGGCGTTTTGAGTTCGCTTGGGATGATTGCCGACCTGTTGAAAAGGGAAAAAGATCGGCCTGGGGAAACCGAAGACCAGAAATAGTTTTCTTTATTTTGCGTTGACAGGTTCTGGAAATGGCTGCATAATTAACCAACGGGAAAGGCGAGATGCTATCCGGCCTATAGGGGGATGCTTCTTGTTCCTTCCTCGACATCACCGGCCGGAAGGTGGTAGACCTTTTCTATTCTTTTCTTCTGACCAGTCCGACCCGAAATCCCGGCGCGATTAACGGCCGGACCAGCTAATCAGCCATGTAACTTTTTCTCTTTCAGGCACTTCTGCAATTTATAGCCGTTTTTTGGGGGTATACCCCCTCCACCGCCCCCCTCCCTGGTTCTCTTCCGGTTTTGTTCCCAGATTGTATTCGGGATTTTGTCCCGGATATTATCCCGGAAATGAATTCTGGTATGCACCGAGATTCTTTTCCTGGTTCAAACCCGGATTTCTATCGAGAACCGCACTGAAATACTAATCCCGGAATGCTCGGAGATATTCATCGAGCGATGCTTCCAGAAACTTATCCAGATTCAATCGCTGGATTCCAACGCGCAATTATTCCGGATTGTATTCCCGAATCTATTCCCGAAATCCTTCCAGACTTTATTCCCGAATCGCTTCCCGAAACAATCCCCGACACCAAACCCGATTCTTTGCCGGTTTTTGACAAAAGAAACCTTTAGCAATACCTCTCCGCCCGGAACGCACCAATTGCGTCCATAATATGATTATCCGATTCCCGGAAAAACCACCACCGAAATTACAAGCCAGATTATAAAGTTAGACGCTGGCCAGAACGC
>JGI24025J20009_10000351_pt1 | contig 35789 bp, 34 predicted proteins | sample Cruoilmetagenom3_FD_20009 | JGI IMG/M metagenome (IMG submission 20009) | reverse complement strand
ACAGAGCAGCCAAACTGTCAAAATCGAGGTGGAACCGGTCACACGACGTCAAAACTAGACCTAACCGGCGGAGCCGAAGCGTAAATCAGACGTTCCTTAACTACTGGTCCGAAATCCCGAGACCACCTCTGGAACTCCTTTGGGACCGGGGCGGCAATCTAGATTCGATTTCACTGCTGCGCTATCGTGGTTTGGTTCAGTTGTCACCAGAACTAAAAAGAGCAAAGCTATAATTAGGCAAGCACTTGCCACTAGGGTGGAGTTGACCCGTCTTTCCGTCACTGTAGGTATCCGCAGACGGCGTGAAGAGTTCTTTGTGGCAGGTACATTTACTTCCCTTCATTGTGACTGGAATGCTGATGTGAGAGCACTGGACTGTCGGCGGTCGCATCCCGCAAGAACGGTAGCCAACGTTTTTGGGAAAGGGATACACAAACTGCGGGCTTAGCTGATGAGAAATGCGAGCCGCACAGATTTTACGCAGAAACAAGGTGGATTGATGCGCCCTTCAGCAGGATTGTCTTTTTTATCTGCCTCTACCAATCCGAACTTTCTGGCCGGTCTCCCAGCACATCAACGATGGCGGCGGAGATGACGAGGACCGCGCCAAGAGCCTCAACAAACCCAAACAATTCGTTTGTGAGGAGTGCAGCGCTTGCGATGCCAACAACAGCCTCGATTTGGAGCAGAATACCCAAACGCCCTGAATCGATGTGCTGTGACCCCCATAAGATGCCCGAGAAGATGGGGATCATGAACCCAACTGCGACCAGAATGAGCCAGGGCAAAAGGGGTTTCAGCGCCTCCCAGTCGGGGGCTGGGGTGGTAACAGTGATGGGGAGGAGGGTGATCAAAACCGCAATAAAGCTACCAAAGAGAAAAAACGAAAAGAGGTTCTCGAAAATACCAACATTTGGGGCTTGCCGCACGCGAAAGCTGCCGCCAGCCCAGACAACTCCGGCTAGCAAGGCCATTGTATCGCCGAAATTCTGGGGCAGAGGCACACCGGTTCTGCCGCCCAATATCGTTACCAGACCGGCTAGCCCAAGGACGAGCGCCAACGCCCGTGCCTTGGTCAAACGTTGTTTGAGCAGCAGGACTTCCAAAATCGTGCTCCAGACGGGTGTGACATAGAACAGGATCAAGGCCCGTGCGACGTCCGTTAGCAGCAGGCTTTCGGAGTAGAGCGCAAGCGCACCACCAGTCAGAAGACCAGTCACGCTTTGTCCCAGACCGATGGCTTGACCCTGAACAAGCCGCCAGCATGCCAACGGCAACATCACAAGCACCGGTCCAACAAAGACCGCGATCGTCGCCCAGCCCGCATCAAGACCATTCTCGGCCAAAGCGCGCAGGGGCAGCCAGAACAATCCCAAGGCTGCTGCGGAAATAATAGTCACAAGGATGGGCTGGTGGCGCATATCTGGGGAATCGTCCGTTGGTCGTCGCCGTGGAAAGGGTTCGTGGTCCGTGCTTAGTTGGTTCAAAGTGGATTGACGAGGTCGTCGTGTTTCAAAGCATCCCAAGCTGACGCAAATTGCCGAATTTCAGCGGATCACCAGAATTTCGCTTTTCTATGTTGTCTGAAATTGTCGCACTCCGCTGAAAAATTGGTCCAAAATTTGTGCACAGTTCTGGATTTTGTCCAATTTCCCCGCTGGCGCTTGCTTGCACAGACATTCTGCCAAACCTTTGACTTGAGTATATTGGCTAGGGTTCCGGCGTGCCGTCACGTGTCTGGTCCGAGAGCCAAAGCTGGCGGGAGAGACATGCCCGACAGTCGCACGGCGGGATAAAAGCCCGGGAGACCTCGCAAAGCCAAGGGATTGGCTGCGTCGTCTTGTTGCCGATCCCCTTTCAAAGAAAACCGAAAGGGAAGACCAATGACCATGACACGCAGACTGACACTCACCACGCTTGCAACCTTTGGCGCACTTAGCCTCGCACCTGCAGCCTGGGCGCAGGAAAAGACAGATTTTAAAGTCGCATGGTCAATCTATGTGGGGTGGATGCCATGGGGCTACGCAGCTGACACGGGCATTGTGGATAAATGGGCTGAAAAATACGACATTTCCATCGAGGTGACCCAATTCAACGATTATGTAGAATCGATCAACCAATATACGGCGGGCGGCTATGACGCTGTGACGCTGACCAACATGGACGGTCTGTCGATCCCGGCAGCGGGCGGTGTGGATACATCGGCTGTGATCGTTGGTGATTTCTCCGATGGTAATGACGCTGTGTTCATCAAAGGCGAGGGCGGATTGGCCGATATCGCCGGGCGCGATGTCAATCTGGTGGAATTTTCGGTGTCGCATTACTTGCTGGCACGCGCTTTGGATAGTGTTGGGTTGTCTGAGCGTGATGTGAAAGTGATCAACACTGCGGATCCGGACATGGTTGGTGCGTTTCAGACGCCGGATGTGACTGCGATGGTGACGTGGAACCCTATGGTGTCCGAAATTGTCGCGCTTCCCGATGCGGTAAAGGTTTTTGACAGCTCGCAAACACCCGGTGAGATCATCGACCTGACGGTCGCCAACACGGATGTGTTGGCGGATAACCCCAACTTCGGCAAAGCGCTTGCCGGGATTTGGTATGAAACCGCTGCTCTGATGACGTCTGACACCGACGAAGGTGCCGCCGCGCGTGCGGCGATGGGGGCTGCATCCGGTACGGATCAGGCCGGGTTTGAGGCACAGATGGCGGCGACCAAGCTGTTCCCGGACCCCAGCGAAGCGGTTGCCTTCACCAGTTCAACTGAATTGGGTGCCACCATGGACCTGGTCCGCGCGTTCCTCTTTGACAAAGGATTGCTGACCCCCGGTGCGACGTCTGAAGATGCCATCGGGATTGAACTGCCGGACGGCACGATCTTGGGGGACATGAACAACGTGAAGTTCCGCTTTGACAACACGTACATGCAGATGGCCGCCGACGGCGCGCTGTAACGGAAAGCCGCGCACGTGCGTCTGATCAATCAACAGTTGTCGCCCCCGGTGGCGATGGCATTGAAGTTCGCGCCTTTCGCGCTGCTGATCCTTGCGTATCTGCTGGGGTCGGCGGCACGGCTGGCGGAGAACCCTAATGACAAGCTGTTGCCCGCGTTCTCCAGCATCGCGGCGGCGGTTGATCTGATGGCGTTTACGCCGGACCGCCGGACGGGCGATTACCTTTTGTGGACCGACACATGGTCAAGCCTCAAACGGTTAGGCGCGGGGTTGGGGATTTCCACCGCACTTGCTTTGGTCATCGGGATTGGTGCGGGGATCTTGCCTTTCCTGCGCGCGCTGTTGGTGCCGTTTGTGAACTTCGTCTCGATGGTGCCACCGCTGGCGCTTTTGCCGATCCTCTTTATCTCGATGGGTCTGGGCGAAGCCTCCAAGATCGCGCTGATCGTCATTGGCGTGGCCCCCATTATGATCCGCGATCTGGCGCAAACGGTGCTGGCGCTACCACGCGAACAGATCGTCAAAGCAGAGACCCTATCGGCCTCAAGCTGGCAAATTGCCTTGCGCATTGTTCTGCCTCAAGCGATGCCGCGTTTGCTGAGCAGTTTGCGTCTGCAACTGGGGCCTGCGTTTCTGTTCCTGATCGCGGCCGAGGCGATTTCGGCGGACAGCGGGTTGGGCTATCGCATCTTTCTGGTTCGCCGTTATCTGTCGATGGATGTCATCTTTCCCTATGTGGCGTGGATCACCTTTCTGGCCGCCAGCGCCGATTTCGCCATAGCCCGATTGCACCGCCGCTTGTTCCCTTGGTCGGTTTTGGAGGGCGGCAGATGACGGCGCTGACCCTTGAGAACGTCTGGAAAGAATATGGCGATCAGGTCGTTCTGGAGAACCTCAACCTTGAAGTCGCTCCCCGGTCTTTCGTCGCCTTGGTTGGCCCGTCTGGGTGCGGCAAGTCCACATTGTTGAGGTTGCTGTTAGGTCAGGAAAGAACTACGCGCGGGGCTATCAAGTTGGACGGCATGCCCTTGCCGGATGAGCCGGGCCCGGATCGGGGTGTCGTTTACCAACGCTATTCCGTTTTTCCGCATCTCACGGTGCTTGAGAACGTGATGTTGGGGCCAGAATTGCAGTCATCACGCCTTTGGGGGCGGCTTTTCGGGGGCGCACAGTATGGTTTGAGAGATATGGCACAACAAATGATCGCTGAAGTCGGCTTGGAAGGGTCGGAAGACAAGTATCCCGCCCAGCTTTCAGGTGGGATGCAGCAACGGCTTGCCCTTGCCCAAGCGCTCGTGATGAAGCCGCGTGTCTTGCTGCTGGATGAACCCTTTGGCGCGCTCGACCCCGGCATCCGGTCAGACATTCACCGCCTGATGATACGCCTGTGGAACGAACTGCCCATGACCGTTGTGATGGTGACACACGATCTGCGTGAAGCCTTTACGCTTGGCACGCGCGTTGTTGCCCTCGGCCGAACCCGGACCTTGCCGGAAGAGGCGCTACGCTATGGGGCCAGCATCACCAAAGACATCGACATATGGCCGCCACGCATAGCGGGCAATGCCACGATTTTTGAAGACGAATATGCGCTTGGTTGGGACGACCTGACCCCTCATGCAGCGCCCACGGGACGGCCCGACCACCAAACGGAGACCTGATATGCACATTCACCGCACCCCTGAACAAATCGCCGCCGACAGGCAGCGCTATGAGGAACACCAGCGCATCGGGATGGAGTTTTCGCCCAAGACGTTTCCGACGCCCAGCCCACGTCCTGTGCCGACGCCTGACCCTGACACTGTGATACTGTCTCGCTCTGTGCCGGGCGGTTGGTACACAACACTGCGTATTGCGAAAGGCGAGGTACTGCGGTTGGTGCCGCAAGGGCCCGTCTCGGCTGTGGCTTTGGCGGCATGGTCGGCGGCGGACACAACCGAGCGGATGAACTTGCCAGATACAGTCAAGCTACAGTGGACGACCGAGCTGAAAAAGGGCCGCGTTGTGTTCTCAGACATGGGGCGCGTGATGCTGTCTATTATCGAAGACAGTTCTGGCGCGCATGATGCGCTGACGGGGGGATCAACGCCCGCAACCGTTGCACAGTACGATGACCCCAAATTGCGCAACACCCGCGACAACATACTTTTGGCGGCGTCCAAACTGGGGCTGGATCGCCGTGATATGATGCCGCTTTTCAATTTGTTCGCGCCCGTGCGTGTGCAGGCCGATGGCCAGTTTGAATGGCGTGGCGGGATGATCACCGATGGGGATTGGGTCGCATTGCGCGCTGAAATGGATCTGTTGATCGCGCTATCGAATTGCCCACACCCGTTGGATCCGCGTGCCGGTGAAGTCCCTGATGCGTTGGAAGTCACCAAGATCAAGGCGATGCCGATCCTGGCAGATGATCTTTGCCGCACCGCCACAGCTGAGGCGCAGCGTGGCTTTGAAAACAACGCAAAGGCGGAAGGGTAAGACCATGGAACAGACGTTTGACATCCCCGCGGAAAAACCATGGTCCGGTATCGTGAAAAAGGGCCAGACCATCCGCATCGAAGACACCTATGGGCAGCAAGCAATCGATACGATCTTTTACAGCGCTGATGATTTCTCTGAACGGTACTCCAGCCAGGACACCCTGCGGGCCCAAGGCAGCGCCTACATCATCACAGACAGCGCGGTCATGTCGACCGAAGGCCGCGTGATGCTGAAGGTTTTGGCGGATACCTCAGGCCGTCATGACACTTCGGCCGGGTGCTGTTCTTGTGAGAGCAACACAGTGCGGTTCGGGCACGATACGATCTACCAACATGCGTGCCGCGAGAATTTCATTCTGGAACTTGGTAAATACGGCATGACCAAGCGGGACGTCGTTGCAAACATAAACTTTTTCATGAATGTCCCGATCAACGCCAATGGTGCAATGACCGTGGATGACGGCATTTCTTCACCCGGTGATCATGTTGAATTGCTGGCCGAGATGGACGTGCTTTGCGTGATTTCCAACTGTCCGCAGATCAACAATCCCTGTAACGGGTTTGACCCGACGCCCATCCGTGTTGTGATCAAGGACTGAAAAATGTTTACCAAAGTACTTGTGGCCAACCGCGGTGAAATCGCGGTGCGGGTCATCAAAACACTGCGCAAGATGGGCATCAAATCGGTCGCTGTCTGGTCTGACGCGGATCGGTTTTCGCCTGCGGTGCGCCTTGCCGATGAGGCGGTGCGTCTGGGGCCCGCCCCTGCAACAGAGAGCTATCTGGACATAGATGCGGTCATCGCAGCTTGCCAACAGACAGGGGCGCAGGCGGTACATCCGGGCTATGGGTTTTTGTCGGAAAACGTCGGCTTTGCCACGCGCTTGGCAGAGGCAGGCATCACTTTTATCGGCCCCAGCCCCGATCATCTGCGCGACTTTGGCATGAAACACACCGCACGCGAACTGGCGTTGGCGGCGGGTGTGCCGTTGCTGCCGGGCACTGACGTGTTGGAAACGGTTGGTCAGGCCACGATTGCAGCGGCACGTATTGGCTATCCCGTGATGCTCAAAAGCACGGCGGGTGGTGGTGGCATCGGCATGCAGCTTTGCACCGACGAAGAGAACCTTAGGGCCGCGTTTGAAAGCGTTTCTCGCACAGCGACCGCAAGTTTCGGCGATGCGCGCGTGTTTCTGGAACGCTTTGTGGCCGATGCGCGCCATGTCGAGGTGCAGGTCTTTGGCGATGGAGCAGGGCGCGTTATGGCCTTGGGCGAACGCGATTGTTCGCTGCAACGGCGCAATCAAAAAGTGGTTGAGGAAACGCCCGCCCCCTTGCTGCCAGAACTGGTGCGGGACGCTTTGCACGAAGCGGCGACAGCGCTTTGTGCTTCGGTCTCTTACGCCTCTGCCGGGACGGTTGAGTTCATCTATGATCCCGTGCGCGAAGAATTCTACTTCCTTGAAGTCAACACACGTTTGCAAGTTGAACACCCGGTCACCGAAGCGGTCTTGGGCATTGATTTGGTCGAATGGATGATCCGTCAGGCGACAGGCGAAACCGTCCTGCCCGACACGCCGCCTGTTCCAACAGGTGCGGCCATCGAAGTGCGGCTTTATGCTGAAGTGCCGCACGCTGGGTTTCGCCCGGCGTCTGGGCGGTTGACCCACGTTGCATTTCCGGACACCGCGCGGATCGACACTTGGGTTGAAACGGGAACGGATGTCAGCCCATTTTACGATCCGATGTTGGCCAAGATCATTGTAACGGGCCCAGATCGTGCGGCGGCGATCCTTGCGCTGCAAGACGCCTTGGATGCGACTGCAGTGGCGGGGATAGAGACCAACCTTGGCTACTTACGCGCCATTGCCGGGTCTGATGTTCTGGCGTCGGGAAAGGTGACGACAACGGCCCTGAACAGTTTTGCCTATGCGCCGACAAGCATCGAAGTCATTGCCCCCGGTGCGCAATCCAGTGTGCAGGAACTGCCCGGACGGCTGGGCCTTTGGCATGTGGGTGTGCCGCCGTCTGGGCCAATGGATGCGGTGTCGTTTCGCAATGCCAATCGGTTGTTGGGCAATGATCCCGATACCGCAGCCCTTGAACTGACGATGAGCGGACCGAGCTTGCGGTTCTTCAGTGCGGCACGGGTCGCGCTGGCAGGCGCGCGCATGACGATGGAGGTGGATGGGGTATCTGTCGATGGTCCGGTCGTTGATGTTCCCGCAGGTGCAACCTTGCGCATTGGTGCGATTGAAGGGCCGGGGCAGCGGAGCTATTTGGCGGTCGCGGGCGGCTTTGAGGCACCCGAAATTCTGGGATCACGCGCATGTTTTGGGCTGGGCCAGTTTGGCGGTCATGCGATGGGCACGCTCAAGACGGGCGACGTACTGCACATCGGGGCCACGCCTTGCACAGAACCTCTGCCACCAGAGCCAGTTTCGCTGAGCACAGCATGGGAAGTGTCCGTTCTTTATGGCCCGCACGGGGCACCCGATTTCTTTTTGGACAGCGACATCAAGACGTTTTTTGAAACGGATTATCAGGTGCATTTCAACTCTGACCGGACGGGTGTTCGGTTGATTGGACCGGCCCCGGAATGGGCGCGCAAGGATGGGGGCGAGGCGGGTTTGCATCCCTCCAACCTGCACGACAATGCCTATGCGGTTGGGGCAATCGACTTTACCGGGGACATGCCGATCATTCTGGGCCCGGACGGTCCCAGCCTTGGTGGTTTTGTCAGCCCGGCGGTGATCGCATCCGGCGACAGGTGGAAGATGGGACAGTTCCGCCCCGGTGATACAATCCGCTTTGTTCCGCTAGAGCGGGCCAGTGATCCAGTTGTGGCCCCCGCAATCAAGGGTGCCGGTTCTGCGGTCTTGGGCCAAGATGAAACCGGACCCGTGCCCGTGGTCTATCGGCGGCAGGGCGATGATAACTTGCTGGTCGAATACGGCGATATGCGGCTGGACATCGAACTGCGCTTGCGGGTGCATTTGCTAATACAAGCGGTGCAAAAGGCCGGCCTGCCGGTGATCGATCTGACACCGGGCATCAGATCGCTGCAAATTCACTACGACAGCAGCAAGTTACCACGCGCAAAACTATTGGCGTTCTTGCAAGACATTGAAGCGACGCTGCCCCCTGCGGAGGAAATCTCTGTCCCCTCGCGCATTGTGCATCTGCCCCTGTCATGGGGGGATGAACAAGCAGAGCTTGCGATGCGCAAATATCAAGAATTGGTGCGCCCCGATGCGCCTTGGTGTCCGTCCAATATTGAGTTCATCCGCCGCATTAACGGGCTAGAGGATGAGGATGCGGTTAAGAAAATTGTCTATGATGCAAGCTATCTGGTTTTGGGATTGGGCGATGTTTATCTGGGCGCGCCGGTGGCGACACCGATAGACCCGCGCCACAGGTTGGTGACGACAAAATACAATCCGGCCCGCACATGGACGCCCGAAAATGCCGTTGGCATTGGCGGGGCCTATATGTGCATTTACGGGATGGAAGGGCCGGGCGGCTATCAGCTTTTTGGACGCACGATTCAGGTTTGGAACACTTGGCGGCGCACGCCCGCATTTGACAAGCAACCGTGGCTATTGGACTTCTTCGACCAGATACGCTTTTTCCCGGTATCGCATGAAGAATTGACCGAGGCGCGCCTAGCCTTTCCGCATGGGCAGTACCCGGTCAAGATCGAAGAGACGACGTTTAAGTGGGCCGATCACAAACAAGCGTTTGCGCAGGAAGCGGAAGACATTTCGCGGTTCAAGACAACACAGCAGACCGCGTTTGACGCGGAGCGCCAGCGGTGGAAGGATCTAGGGCTTGATAGCTTTGCCCCGGATCATGGGGCTTCGGATATCGGGCAAGATGTGGATGTGCCTAACGGGTTTGTTGGCGTCGAGAGTCCTGTTCCCGGCAGCCTTTGGAAAGTGACGGTTGCCGCAGGCGACACTGTTGAGGCGGGTCAAACCATTGCTATTGTGGAATCTATGAAAATGGAAATGGCCGTGGCGGCCCCGGTCGCTGGGAAGGTCAGCGATATTCGCGTGAACCCCGGTCAGGTCCTGAACATGGGTCAGCTTGTGGCGTTGATTGAAATCTAGAGATGGGCGTTGTTGGTGATGCTCAGGACATAGCTGGGCGGTAACAGCTCTTTCAACCAACCCTCATAAAGTGGGCCAAAGGCAGCCAGATGCGCCAGTCGATCTGGCCCATCTACCATCCAATAGGCCGCCTCGCCTACGCCGCGTTCTGCGATGTTCGGGAACAGATAGGCGCAACCACGGTAGATCCCCGCCGCATCGCGGATGATCCACGCAAAGGACCGTTTGGCGGTGAATTCACGGTGATGCCAATGTAAGTCGGTGAGGTTGTCTTGCAGGGTCAATCCTTCGGGCCATGACGGCCCAAATATGCCTTGCAACACCGACTTTGAGCGCGTGACCGCCTCAAAATCAACCTCAACATCCGCGCCAGTCAGTACCTCCAGATGATACGCACCTAGCGTCGGCGACGTGGGCACATCCAAGGTCTCGAAATCTGGATGCGGTGTCATTCCGCAGCCGTTTTGGCGACGCGTTTAAATGGGTTTTCGTCTGGCACTTCAAAATCTGGCACCAGTTCCCCTTTGGCGCGCGCGTCCGCCATGTAGCGAAAGGCGTTGATCGACATGCGCATCAGATGATCGCCTGCTTTGATGGGCGGATATTTCGCAATCGTCTCGGGCGTGCGGAACTTTTCGAGTGGTTCGACCACAGCATGATAATCAAGGCCAAAGAACAGCGGGAAGGAATATCGCTCATGACCGATGTTGTTCACGCGGTGCTGGGTCGATTTGAACCGCCCGCCGGACCATGTCTCAAAGATGTCGCCGATATTGATGATGAAGCAGCCTTCGATGGGCATTGCTTCAATCCAGACGTCATCGGCGTTCATCACCTGCAATCCCGGCGCGCCTTGCAACAGGATCGTGAAACACTCGAAATCTGAGTGCGCGTCAATGCCGACAATATCCTTGGTCGCGGGCATGTCGTTCTCGATGTAGCGCAGCAGGCGCAGTTGCGATGTGGGGTTGGTGATGTGCTTGGTCAGCTCTTTGGGATCGACGTCCAGCTCAAGAGCGAGCGCGTCCAGTAGGCTGAGGCCGAGTGAGAAGACAGCATCATAATACGTCGACACGGTTTCCTTCCATCCGGGTATGTCAGGCCAGATGTTAGGGCCGGTCATGCGCCAATCGGCCAGATAGTCAGGGTGGTCTGCGGGCGCTTCATAGGACATATCCCACGCTTCGTTAAAGTTAATGCGATTGGGAAAAGATGCGCCGTTTTCCTCAAGCGGGACATAGCCGCGGTGATGTGTCGTAAAGCCTGACCAATATTTCATTTTAAAGTTACGCGGCTTTTCGTGAAACTCTTTTGAGGCCGCAAAGAGGTCATCGATCAGGCCCTGAGAGATACCGTGGTTGGTGATATAGAAGAAACCCGAGGTCCGGGCCGCTTCGCCCAAGGCGCGGGCCACGGCCGCTTTGTCGTCCGCGTCACCTGCTCGCAGACCGGACAGGTCGATCACAGGCAAAAGCGCCTCTTCGATTTTCAATGCATTCTGGTCATCATCTGAAGGTGTCATTTGGCGTTCTCCTCGCTTCATCTCGACTTACAAAGATGGTGAAGCAGTCAAGGCACGGCAGGCAAGGTTTTCGCAAAAGGAGGGCTTTATAGATTCTGCTGGGGATCAAACTTTAGGCACTGCCCGAGACATTCGCCATTTTCTTGCTCAGTTTGCTTTTTCCTTGTCACAGACACGCTCCTGAAATTGGCGGCAAGACTGCAAGTGTGGCTGACTTGTACATGAAGTCGGGCCTGCGGTGGGCAGGCCCGACGCATCAATTGACAAGTGACTGGGGAGTCGAAAAATGACCAAATTCAACCGCCGCACCTTTTTGAAGACCGGTGCCAGCATGGGCGGCTTGGCTGCCGCAAGCTCTGTGATCGGGACACCGCTTATTGCGCAAAGCCGCAGTCTAAAGGTCGGGTCTTATGGGGGATATTTTGAGGACAGCTTCAAATCCTTTGTCTATCCAGAGTTTACCAAAGCGACGGGAATTGCCGTCGAAAGCGTCACCCAACCCAACTCGGCCGATTGGCTGGTCACGATGCAACAGGCGTCTTCGGCTGGAACGATCCCAACTGACATCTCTCTCTATGGTCGGGATTCGATGATCAAGGCCAGCCGCATTGGAGGGTTGATCGCGCCGCTGGATGTCTCCGCTGTGCCAAAGGCGAGCAACCTGGACAGCTATTTCGTGTTCGAAGGCCCCGAGGGCCCGCAAGGCGTTGGCGCGATGTCGTGGTTCACCGCGATGGTGTTCAACCCAAATGAAATTGAAACACCCGCAAGCTGGGCGGACTTCTGGAACAGCGACACTTATGAAGCGTCCCTTGGGCTGAGCAACGTCTATTCGTCAGGTCTTTTGGACATCACCGCCGCGACCTTCTTTGATGGCGAGGAGACTATGATGAGCAACGAAGGCATTCTGGCGATCCTCGACAAGATCCGTGAGATCAAGCCAAATGTGACCCTGTGGTGGAACGCTGAAAGCCAGATGGAACAGGGGATGAAGAACGGCGATGTCATCGGCGGGCAGTATTACCTTGATGTGGCAAACCTGATGGCCGCAGACGGCTTCCCGATCAAAGCGACCTTCCCGAAAGAGGGCAATTTGCAGGACTACGGGTCATGGTGCCTGACCGTTGGGTCAGAGAAAGCGGCGGAAGCGGCTGAGTTTATGAACTTCTCTTGCGATCCTACAACGCAGGCCTTGATGAGCCGCAACATCGGGACAGCGCCTTTGGTCGATCAATCCATGACGGATTTGACGGATGATGAATTCAGCTTTGTGTCTGGTTCGCCCTCCATCAAGCCAGCCTATGAAGCTTACTTGGACAATGAGACCTTCATCAAGGAAAGCTGGGACAAGATGTTGGCAGAATCCTAAGCGATTATGCCGGATCTGATCCTATCTGGTGTTTCCAAGTCCTTTGGAAACACCCGCGCCGTAGAGCCGACCGATCTTACGTTTGCCGAAGGGCAGTTGACCGCTTTGCTGGGCCCTTCCGGCTGCGGCAAGACGACCTTGCTGCGTATGATTGCCGGGCTAGAGGACCCAACGCGGGGTGTCATTCGCTTGGGTGATGCGGACATTACCGACCTGCCCGCGCATAAGCGCAAGTTTGGGATGGTGTTTCAAAGCTTTGCTTTGTTTCCGCATTATACAGTTCGTGAAAACGTCGCATATTCGCTGTTGATCGCTGGGATGGCAAAACCCGCAGCTCTTGAGAAAGCACAGACGCTGCTGGGCACAGTGCAGTTGGACGGCTTTGGCGACAGGCGCATCGGAGAGTTGTCTGGTGGCCAACGCCAAAGGGTCGCGATTGCGCGTGCTTTGGCGCAGGAACCGCAGGTGTTCTTGCTGGATGAGCCGATGTCGGCGCTGGACGCAAAGCTGCGCGAGGACATGCAGGTTGAATTGCGCTTGTTGCAGCAGCGGCTTGGGATCACCACAATTGTTGTCACCCACGACCAACGCGAAGCGATGACGATGGCGGACACCATTGTTGTGATGTCGAACGGGCGTGTTGAACAGGTGGCACCGCCGCAGGAGATCTACCACAAACCCGCCAACGCTTTTGTCGCAGATTTTATCGGTAAGGCGAATTTCTTTGATGGGGTCTATCAAACGGGCGGCGTCACAGTTGGCACGCACGCGCTGAACGCACCGGCGAACTTTGCGCCAAACAGTCCTGTGCGCCTTGCGATCCGACCCGAAAACGCCAGCCTTGTCACAGAGCAGGGACCAAATTGCGTCATAGCAGAGGTGAGTTTTGTGCGTGATTTAGGGCCTGTACGCGAATACCACCTGAGTTCTGACATTGGTCCGGTCATCGTGGAATATGCAGCCGGAACGGACGGTTTGCAACTTGCAGCAGGCGATAAAACCCTTGTTCACTTGCCCTCTGACGCATTGCGGGTCTACCCGCGCACAGCCGCATGACGGTCGCTGACGATCTGGGGCTGGCGGCGCAAAGCCGTGATGTTGCCACCAAAAGCGTGACCCGGAAGGGGGTGCTTTATGGTGTGTTAAGCGCAATCATGGTCGTCTTTTGCGTGGTGCCTTTCATCTTGGTGATCGTCATCTCCTTTGGCCGCAAAGTCGATGGTGCCGCATGGGTCTGGGACTTTACCTTCGACAATTACCAACGCTTCTTTGTCGGCGTTTTGTGGCCCGATGAGGTCACGTTCCTCTACTTGCAACAACTTGGGTACTCGTTTTACTTTGCAGTCATCGCCTCGCTTTTGGCTGTACTGACGGCGCTGCCTTTTACGCTCCTTCTTACTCGTCTCAAACGCAGCTCGCAGGCCATTTGGCTGGTGTTTATCCTGTCGTCCCTTTCGATGTCCGAGGTGTTTATCGTCATGGGGTGGGACATCTTGTTGTCGAACAACTCCGGGCTGCCAAAGCTCTTTAAGGTCACGGGGCTGACGGAATGGCTCAAGGATGTGGGCTGGTTTCAAACACTCCGTGACGTGGGCCTTGCCAATCCGCGCAATGTGAAATTCAAACCGTCCGGGTTCGCCACTATCCTGACGATGAGCTATCTTGTCTGGCCCTATGCCGTCATCTTGCTTTATCCAGCTTTGTCCCGGCTTGACCCGTCCTTGTCCGAGGCCGCGCGCATCATGGGGGCCAGCCGCTGGACCGTCACACGCACCGTCACGCTGCCGTCCATTCGGTTGCCGCTAATGGGCACGACACTGCTGCTTTTCGTGTTCCTTTTGGGTAGCTATGTGACCGTTAGCGTCTTTGCGACGCCCGACAAACAGACCACTGCAGTCGCGATCTATTCCAACATTCGCGGGGCAAACCTGAACGCGCCCTTTGGGTCAGCGCAGGCGGTGATCCTGCTGATATCGGCAAGTGTTTGTCTCTACTTCGGCCATGTCTTGAACCGCAAAGCGGAGGCACGTTGATGCGAATTGGCGCACATATCTTTATGACGCTGGCAGCCATCGTGCTTGCCATGCCCATCGTCGTGGTCTGTGGTGCAGCGTTGAACGGCGGGCGCAGCATGTTCTTTCCGCCGCGTGACCCGACACTGGTGCGGTTCAGCGAATTTTTCATCTCGGAACCTGTCTGGACCAACGCCCTGACCAACTCGATCATCGTGGCGTTTGGCGCGGCGACCTTAGCCGTCATGCTGGCATGGCCCGTCGCGTATCTGCTGTGGTCATCGGGATCGAAGCTGTCAAAAACACTGGCGGGCCTCGGCTCCTTGCCCTTTGCCGTCCCGCCAATTGTCATCGGCGTGGGCCTTGGGTTTTTCTGGGCCTTTACCGGCGGGCTAGGCCATATCTGGTCCGGTGTGATCAGCCACGCGATCTTGTTGATGGCGCTGCCCTTGGTGACGATCTCAATCGGTTTGCAATCCATCGACCGGTCCCATCTGGACGCGGCTGCGACCATGGGGGCCACCGAACGGGTCACCTTTCGCACAGTCGTTTTGCCGCAAACAGTGCCCTACACGATATCGGGGTTTTTCTTTGTGCTGGTGTTGTCGTTCAATGAGTTCATCGTGATCTTCTTTGTCTCCGCATCCTCCTATGCGACAGTTACCTTGCAAATCTTCAATTCACTGCGCAACGGATATACCCCCACAATGGCTGTTGCAGCGATCACCTTTCTCACGGTGTCGATCATCGTCTTTTCTGCGGTTGCCCGCTGGGGAGACTTGCCGCGTCTGATGGGCGCGGATCAATCCAAGAATTAAGCCAAAGGACCCGATACCATGCCCAAACAACCCATGATCGTTGGCCAGCCTGTCCTGATCGTTGTCGACATCCAAAAGTCGGCCTTTATCCAAGACTATGACAATGGCATCCCGCATATGCCGAATTTCTTTGAGAACCAAAAGCGTGCGCGCACCATGGTTGATGCGGCGCATGACAATGACATTCCGGTGATTTTCTTTCAGGAAATCCACCGTAAGAATTTGATCGATTACGGGCGCGAGTTGGACGGTTCAGAAGATATTCACTGTCTCGAAGGCAACCCCGGCACGCCTGTCGCGGTCGAGGAGATGGGCATGCGCGAGACAGATTATTTCATCCACAAACGGCGCTACTCATGCTTTTTCGGGACGGAGTTGGAGATCCTGCTCAGAGGGTTGAAAGCGGAAACGCTCATCTTGGTCGGGTGCCTGACGGATGTGTGTGTCCACTACACCTTCGCCGACGCGCACCAAAGCGATTACTACTGCCGGGTTGCCAAGGATTGTGTCGCGGGGTCCTCGCTGGCGGCGCATGAGGCGTCGCTCAATGCGATGGAGTATTTGCAGACTGGTGCGGTTCTTTCCTCGGAAGAATTAATCACCGGTATGGCCGCGCAAAAGCAGGCCGCGGCTTGATCATCCAAGACCATCTGCAAGGCCACTGGCAGCGCGACTGGATCAAGGCACCCGGGTTTGAGGATCATACCACGCGGGTGCATTGGTTGCAGGCGGGCGCGCTGTTCGCTGATCTGCGCATTCCGTTCAATAGGCCAGAAATCGCGGGACTTTCCTGTCTTGCGGATTTTGAACCGCAGGATTTGCGCCTGATGATGGATGCCGAAGGGTTTGCCGGTCACATCACAGTTGAGGAAAGCATATGCACCTGGCACCGCGCGATCAATTGGCATGGGGTGCCGGGGCAGGCGGATATCGGATTGATGTCATTCGATGAGGCAGGTGGTCTGATTGAGGATGGTGTGCTGGCCGAGTACCGAGAACTTTGGCAGGCGGTCCCTCAGCCAGCTTTGCGCGGCACGAAAGTAAGCTGCGGCGCGATGACGGGTTTTTTGATTGAGAACGACGCGACCTTCCTGCTTGGGATAGGGCCTATCCCCTCCGGGACGCGAGAGAAATTGATTGCAGCATTGGACAGCGGCACTGCTGAGGTTCCTGCTTTGGTTGATCATTTCGCGAGCACCTATGTGCTGGGCAGTTGGGATGGTGCCAATGGGATCGGTACATTGGCGACCAATCCGTTCTATGAAGGGCAGGTGGTGATTGAACGTGGCGAAACCCTTGTTTGGCATTCTATTGCGTTTGATGGCACGCGGGACGCCCGACCTTTATTGGTCGTTTAAGGCTGCGAGAGGCGAGGTGAAGGGCTGTTCCAGACCCGCATAAGCCGGACCAAAGGCGGCCAATCCCCGCTCCTTGGTGAATTGCGCAGGGGCAGGCAGGATCACAACAGCGACGCGCATGCCCACAGCATAGTCTGGGTTTGAGACGGGCAATCCGGTGTCGGTATCTATCAGGCAAATCAAATCGGGTATGGTCGCGTGCACCGCATCATTCAGCCACCCCACCAAGTTCTCGTTTTTCAGATTGATACGATAGGTCTGGTCCGCATGTGCGTCACGCCCAGAAATTGTAATAGACCCTAGCGTAAAGCCATCCTCGGTCCGCCAATCGCTCGTGTTAATCTCACCGCGAAACATCACAGCGCCGCCGCCGGTTTGCGCCACCGCTCTTGCCACGTCTGCGCCTGTCGCCAAAGCCTCGCGCTGAGCGTGCCCAATGGTTTGGGCCTGCGTGACCGTACCGGGGATCAGCGCATGACGGATGTCTTTGATCGGCAAAGCATGGTCAATCGCGGCAATGTCATTGCGGCTGACGATGGACAACGCACGCACAAGGGTTTCGGCGCGCAGATCGTCTTGTACGTTCTCCAACAATATGACCTCGCCAAACTCATTGGCCAGCACAATCGGTGCGGCAGGCAGATCATTGAGGTAGTAGGTGGAATGTGTGATTTCCGGCACTGCGCGCCCTGCCGGGTCCGCATCGATGATCATATGGCCCGACATCGCCGCGGCATAGAACGCCACGGCGGTGTTTGAGCCACCAAGCTCGCAGCAGACCGTGCCAAAGAAATGCTGCCCTAGATATTCCTGAAACCGCGCATAAGCTAAAAGGATCGCGGGCGCATTGATCCGGGGCAGGCGGGCATAGGCGGCTTCCTCCTCAGGCGGCAAGGCAGATATCGCGCCCAGCATGTACGGCGTGCAGATCAAGGCGTCTGGGGGTGCGTCATGCAAGGAGATCATGTTGAACGTCTTGCCTTTTGCGAAGGCGTCGTCGATCAACTCGATCCCTTCGGTCATATCCCCGCCGCCCCCAGTGCCAAGGATGGTGCAGCCCATCAAGATATCGAGCAGGTCTTCCCGCGTAAGGGTTTTCATGCGGTCGCTCTTTTGCTGTGGACCTCCGCCAGCAAGCATAGGATTTCATAAGCCAGGGCCGCACCGGCAAGCGACGTCACATCGCCCACGTCAAAGGGCGGTGACACCTCAACAAGATCCGCGCCCACATAGTTCAAATCGCGCAAGCCGCGCAGCAACACCTGCGCCTGATGCGTGGTCATGCCGCCAATCTCGGGCGTGCCGGTGCCGGGCGCATAGACGGGATCAAGGCTATCGATGTCGTAGGTCAGATAGACGGGCATATCGCCGACCAAGGCTTTGGCCTCTTCTGCAATCGCGGTAGGGCCTTTCTCGTGAAACTCTTCGCAAAACACGACACGCATTCCCGAAGCCTCAGAGAAGTCCCAACCGTCAGAGGTGTTCTGTGTGCCACGAATGCCGATTTGGATGGTCTTGGTCGGATCGATCAATCCTTCATCCACCGCGCGGCGGAAGGGGGTGCCGTGGTTGAATTTTGATCCCTGAAAGCTGTCGGTTGTATCCGCATGCGCGTCGATGTGGATCAGGGCAACAGGCCCTTCCTTGGCGATGGCGCGCAGCAAGGGCAGGCTGATCGAATGATCGCCTCCAATGGCAAAGGGCAGAACGTCGGCCCCAAGCAGCATCGCGGCAAAAGCTTCGATCTCATCATGGGTGGCCTCAACCTCGAACATGCGGGTGAAGGGAACATCACCCATGTCCCGGATCTGGGCCAGTTCAAACGGGTTGATCCGGGTGGCATGATTGATCGCCCGCATCAGGCTAGATTGGTTGCGCACCTCGCGCGGGCCGTGGCGCGTGCCAGCGCGGTTTGTCAGTGCGCCGTCATAGGGCACGCCAAACATGCCGATGTCGGCTTCCTCAAGGGTTTGGGCGAGGGGCACCCGCATAAACGTGGCGATTTCAGTAAATCTGGGGGCCATTTGGTCCGGCGTTGAGGGTGGTTTGAAGTCCAAGGTTTGGTCCTCTGATTGTATTTCTGTTGGGTGATACTTAGCACTTTATACGCATCCGTGAGACTGTGATTTTGATCAAAAGCGCAATGGGCTGGTAAATACAGGTCTTTTCTGTGGGCCATTGCCTATGTTTTGGACATTGTGCGCCAGAACAGCGTCTTTTTGTCCGCCGGAACCGCAAAGCACTGGAAGGTGATCCTGCCCGCCTTCAACATGGTAGAGTCTGACGCTTGAGTGGGAGAATTGAAATGACGCTGCCGGTTGCGGAGAGATGGTACACCTCCAAGAAGATTGATACAGACATCACCCTGATCCTTGAACCGCATGTGCATGTCTTGGAACAAGCCAACATGTTTTTGGTTGAGGGCAGTGAACGCGACATGATCCTTGATACCGGCATGGGGATTGTGCCGTTGAAACCTTACCTCGACACGCTGCGCCATGATCCGAGCAAGGAAATCATTTGTGTGTCCTCACATACCCATATTGATCACATCGGCTGTGTCCATGAATTCGATACCCGCCTTGTGCATCCGTCAGAGGCCGAGGAAATGGCCGAACCATCGGGGCTTTCTTCACTCTACCGCGATGATATGCCTGCGTCGCTTTTGCAAACATTCCTCGATGCTGGGTACCCGCCGATTGACGAACTGCTGATCGATGCGTTGCCCTATGCCGGGTATAATCCGAAAACCTATGTGCTGCGCGGTGCCCCTGCGACGGATTTGCTGAACGAAGGGGATGTGGTTGACCTTGGCAATCACAGGTACACCGTGCTGCATCTGCCGGGGCATTCTCCGGGCGGGATTGGTCTCTTTGAGGCGTCAACCGGCGTCCTTTTTGCGGCCGATGCGATCTACGATGGACCGCTGATTTACGAAGGGCCGGGGATGAGCGTGCCTGCCTACATCGAGACATTTGAAAAGCTGAAAGCGCTGGATGTGTCGGTGGTGCATGGTGGGCATGACCCCAGCTTTGGTGCCGAGCGTATGCTTGAGATCATCGCAGAGTATGAGGCGAAGTGGGCGCTTGATGGCGCAGCCTAGTCTACTCCAAAATCTCAACAGGGCGTTCCCATTGGATTAAAACGGCGCAGCCGGTCTTTGACCAAACCGAATGCGTTGTCCCTTCGGGGTTCAACACCAAGGCACCTTTGCCATAGTCGCCCCGTTCATCTGACTGCACGCCGTCCAGCACAAGGATCATCTCTAACCCCGTATGCAGATGCATCGGCACTTTGGCACCGGGCGCATAGCGCAGGATGGCGAGGGCAGGCGCGCCTTGTTTGATGTAGTGCACGTCAACGCCGTCGCGAAAGGGTTCAAAGGGGAGGGTCCGCCAGTTCTCCATGAAATCGGTGAAGGCGAGGGAGCTATCCATTCAAGGCATCCTCTAGTTCAGCGTATGTGGCGGTCCACCCCACAATGGCCCCTTGAGCGCGGATCATATCAAGGGTGGCGGTCTTGAAAGCAGGGAAATAGCTTTCGGTCGCGTCTTCGATCAGCAAACTGTCAAAGCCACGATCGTTGGCTTCGCGCATGGTGGTTTGCACGCAAACCTCTGTTGTGACCCCCGCAAAGATGAGCGATTTAACACCCAGATTTTCCAAATGATCAGAGAGGTTGGTGGCATAGAATGCCCCTTTGCCCGGCTTGTCGATCACCAGTTCGCCCGCGATGGGATAAACCTCGGGTATGATGTCGGCACCATCTTCACCTGCAACCAGAATGCGCCCCATCGGACCGGGATCACCAATGCGCAGGCTTGGCGCGCCGCGATCCCGTTTGGCGGCAGGCAGATCAGAGAGGTCGGGTTTATGACATTCGCGGGTGTGGATCACGGGTATGCCCCGCGCGCGGCATATAGCCAGCAGGCGTGCGGTGGTCGGCACGATGGCCTGCAAGAGCGAGACGTCATTGCCCAGCGTCTCGCCAAATCCCCCCGGCTCAATAAAATCGCGCTGCATGTCGATGACGATCAGCGCTGTGGTCTTTGGGTCGAACTCAAAGGCAAAAGGCAGGGCGGATGGGATAGAGGCCATCACGCATGCCCGCCCATATGATGCCCGATGGTCTCGATGTCAGCCTGTGCGATCAGCGCGTCATAGGCGATACGCCCCTCGGACATGACCAAAACGCGGTCTGCCATCTCCATGATCTCATCCAGATCTTCGGACATCAAAAGCACGGCGGTGCCTGCGTTGCGTGCCGCCATGATACGGGCGCGGATTTCGCTTACGGCCGAGAAATCCAGCCCGAAACAGGGGTTTGAAATGATCAGCAAATCAACCTCGCCCGACAACTCACGTGACAGCACGGCGCGTTGAACGTTGCCGCCTGAAAGGGACTGCATCGGGCTTTCAATCGAAGCGGTCTTGACCTTAAAGCCCGCAACAAGATCGTGCGCGCGGGCCCGCATGTCTCGCGCGGAGAGCCAAAACCCTTTGCTGTCAAAGCTGCGAAAGGCGATGTTTTCAGCGACCGACATCCGTGGGGCGCAGGCGTTCTGCAATGGCTCTTCAGGCAAATATCGGACGCGGTTTGTCTGCGCCTGCTGCCGTGTGGCCGAGTAAGGCGCGCCTTTGACGCGGATCGTTCCGCTTTCTAACGGGCGTTGACCCGTGAGCATTTCCATCAGCTCCATCTGGCCGTTGCCAGAGATACCCGCGACCCCGACGATTTCTCCGGCATGGACTGTAAGGTCGCCTATCTCGATTCTTTTCAACCCAGACCGGTTTACGGCCCGCGCCTTTTGCACCTGCAAGATCGGTTCCCCAGCTATTCCTGCACGCGCACTCGTCTTGGTCAGCGCCGCATCCCCCATCATCATCGCAGCCATATCGGCGTGGGTCAGATCGCTTACCTTGCCGCCCCCCACAAGTTTGCCGCGCCGCAGGACCGACACCTCATCGGCATAGGCCGAGACTTCGCGGAATTTATGGGTGATCATCAGAACCGATATCTTGCCCGCCTCGCAAAGTTGGCGGACATGGCCCAGTACCTCGTCTGCTTCTGCCGGAGTCAGAACCGATGTCGGTTCATCCAAGATCAGAAACCGTCGGCCCAGATAGAGCTGCTTGAGGATTTCCAGCTTTTGCTTTTCGCCAGCGGCCAGCGCGCTGACCAGTTGGTCGAGCGGCACTTGAAACGGCATGTCGGCCATGAATTCCCGCAATGCGGCACGCTCAGCGCTCCAGTCGATCACGCGTGGCGCATCTTCGCGACTGATGACCAGATTTTCGGCGACGGTCAGGGACGGCACCAAGGTGAAATTCTGATAGACCATCCCAAGACCAAGCGCATGCGCCGTTTTGGGATCATCAATGCGCGCCTCTTTGTGGTCGATCAACATCTCGCCTGACGTTGCGTGGTAAAACCCCATCATGCACTTCACGAGCGTTGATTTGCCTGCGCCGTTCTCGCCGAGCAGCGCATGAAAACTGCCGGGTTTGATGTGAATGGAGCAATCGTCCAACGCCGTGAAAGCGCCAAACTGCATCGTCATATGCAATGTCTCAACACCGATCGCGCCCCGGTTCATGGCAATTGGCTCAGCACTGTTGCGCTGTCACTGACGGCACCAAAGACCCCGCCTTGCATCGTCACCATTTTGAGCGCTGCGTCATGGTTGCCCTTGTCGGTCGCCCCGCAACAGTCTGACAGGACTAGGCATTCGAATCCCCGGTCATTGCCTTCGCGCATGGTGGTAGAGACGCAAACATCGGTGGTGATCCCCGTCAGGATCAGGTTCTCAATGCCGCGTGTGCGCAGGATCATCTCAAGATCAGTGGCGTAAAAGCTGCCCTTGCCGGGCTTGTCGATGATCGGCTCGCCCGCAATCGGGTAGAGTTCGGGAATGATGTCCCAACCGGGCTCACCGCGCACCAAAATTTTGCCGCAAGGTCCCGGATCGCCGATACCCGCGCCAATCTGCTGAGAGCGCCAGCGCTTATTGGCGGGTAGATCGGCGAGGTCGGTGCGGTGCCCCTCGCGGGTGTGGATGATGTGATATCCCTTGTCGCGCATGGCGGCCAGCACGGCTTTGATCGGTTCAATCGGGGCTTGGGTCATCGACAGGTCATACCCCATCTTGTCGACATACCCGCCAACGCCACAGAAATCTGTCTGCATGTCGATGATGATTAGGGCGGTGTTTTCTGGCCTAAGATCGCCATTGTAGGGCCACGCGTAGGGATCAGCTTCAATAGTCATTCTGCGGCCTCAGGTGTTTCTGCAAACAACGCTGTCGGTGCCGGGAAACCGAAGTCTGTGCCGTCCGTTACCTTCACCTCATCCTCCCAAGAGAGCCGGTACTGCCCTGCGGCCAGATCGGTCATGTAGGTATAGGGGCAATCCTGCGCGCCGCCTTTGACAGCGACGTATCCGCGATGGCCGAACTGATAGATGTTGTTTTCAACGCCCCAGTTTAAGCGCGCCTCGCGCACCAGATCGGGGCGCACCTCGGCTGTTATGATCTCATCCGCGCGGCCTGATGTGCCATGTGCGATGATGCTGCCATCAAAGTTGCAGATCATCCCTTCGCCCATTGAATCAAACGTGCCGTCAGAGCCGCACATGCAGACATTCGCGGTGACCATCAGATTGCAGAACGCATTGGATTGGTTGGTAAACTTCCAACTGTCCCGGATCGGAGCCGTGTATCCCGCCGTGCGCAGCATGATCTCCGCTCCCTTATAGGCCGCCTCGCGCGCCATTTCGGGGAACATGCCGTCGTGGCAAATGATGAGGGAAAGTTTGCAGCCTTTTGGCCCGTCAATGACAGGAATGCCGCCATCACCGGGTGCCCAAGGCTCGACCGGGACCCATGGGTGCATCTTGCGGTAGTACAGCTTTACCTCGCCAGTGTTGTCGATGATCAGCCCGGTGTTCCAAGGCATCCCGCCGGGGTTCTTTTCCATGATCGAAAAGCAGCCCCAAATGTCATTGTCGATGCAGGCTTGTTTGAACGCTGCCACCTCTGGGCCGTCCATGGAGCACATGATGTCCGGATTGATGTCCATCGACAGGCCATGCAGCGCGTATTCGGGAAACACGACCAGATCCATCGTGCCCATGTTGCGGCGCGCTTTGGCTGTCATCTCAACGATCCGGGCGGTTTGCGCGGCGAGATCGTCTGGTGTGACAACGCTGGGCAGTTTCAGCTGCACCAACCCGATCACGACACCGTTGGGCGATTTGTTCAGACCTCCAAGACCGTTCATGTGGTTCTCCTATTTGGTTATGCTCAACTCTCCCGGTGCGCCGGTCATGGCGCGTGTGGGCGAGGAGGTTGCGATGAGGACACCCAGTGTCAGGACATAAGGTGCCGCGAAAAACAGGTAGTAGCCTTCGGAGATGCCGACCGATTGCAGTGTTGGGCCAAGCGCCCCGGTGCCGCCAAAAAGCAGTGCTGCACCGAAACAGGCGATGGGGTTCCAGCGGGCGAAGATCACTAAGGCTACTGCCATCAGACCTTGGCCGGACGAGATCCCTTCGTTCCAGCTGCCGGGGTAGAACAGCGACAGGTAGGCCCCACCCACACCCGCAAAGGCACCACCCGCCGCCGTTGCCATTGTGCGGATCAGGGCAGGGCGCAGGCCCATCGCGCGGGCCGCATCGGTGCTGTCGCCCACAACGCGTAAAGTTAATCCAATCTTGGTGGTGCGCAGCATCCACCACATGGCAAAGGCCAAAACCGCCCCGATCAGGAAAAGCACATTGACCCTGAGGGCGGCTTTGACCTGCGGCACATCAGACCACCAGCCAAAATTGATTGAGGGCAGATCGGGGGCGACGGGTTGCACGTAGGGTTTGCCGAAATAGAACGCCAATCCCATGCCAAGGATCATCATCGCGATGCCCACCGCGATGTCATTCACGCGAGGGAGTGAGCAGATCAAACCATGGATCAGCCCAAAGAACGCGCCCGCCATTGCAGCAGCAGCGACCCCAAGCCAAGGGGAGCCAGTGAGATAGGCGCTGGCGTAACCTGCCATCGCGCCAAAGACCAACGTGCCTTCTAGTCCTAGGTTGATCCGGCCTGAGCGTTCGGTGAGGACTTCACCAAGGCTAACGAACAAAAATGGCGTAGACACGCGGATGGCTCCACCCAGAATGGCAAGCGGGATGACCCAAAGACCTAGATCGCTTTCCATCACGCAGACCTCCAGCGCTCAGGGGCGAACATTTTGAAGCGACCATAAAGCGTGTCGCTCATCAGGATCGAAATGAACACGAACCCTTGCAGCACAAGCGTCGTCGCATCGGGGAGGCCCATCCGGCGTTGGATCAGGCCGGATGACGCTTCAAACCCGGCAAGTAGGATCGCAACGGGGATGATGGCCAGCGGATTGTGCCGCGCTAGAAACGCAATCAGGATACCGGTGTAGCCATACCCCGTGGCCAGACTGGCGTTGGCCGATCCATGAACGGCTGCCACCTCAAAGAAACCGGCAAGCCCCGCCAGCGCGCCGCCGAGGGCTGTGAACCCGATGATGAGCCACCCCACGGGCAGGCCCTGCACCTGTGCGGCGCGCATGTTCCCGCCGGCAATGCGCGCGGCGAACCCCCAGGTGGTTTTCTCGATCAAGACCCACGCCAACACACAGCATAGGAGGCCAAAGGCGAGACCCCAATGCACCTCCCATCCCGGCAGGTCGCCCACGCGCAGCGTGTCAGGCAAAGGCGCGGTTGAAGGTTTGTTCAGACTTGCGGGATCGCGCAAAGGCCCTTCGACGAGGTGGTTCATCAGCGCGATGGCGATATAGGCCAGCAGCAAGCTGGCGATGGTTTCATTCACGCCTCGGACATACCGCAGGGCACCGACCGCGCCGATCCACAGCCCGCCGATGATCATCGCGCTGGCGGCCATGATTGGAAGGGCCATAGCGCCGGGAGAGGTAGCGAGCAATGCCCCCATGGCCCCGGCTGCGACGCCCCCTAAAACGATGGCCCCTTCGCCGCCGATCACTACGAGACCAAGGCGTGCGGGCAGGGCGACACAAAGCGCGGCAAAGAGCAAAGGTGCGGTGCGAGAAAGGGTGTTTTGCCAAGAGAACGCCGTGCCAAACCCGGCCTTGTAGGTCAGTGAAAAGAACTCGATGGGTGACTTTCCCTGCAACAACAGAAAGATGCTGAACACCCCAAAACCCACCAACAATGCGGCAAGGGGCAGGATGACAGCTTCGGACCGGCGCGTGAGGATGCGCAGCATCCCATTGGGCGCTGCCGCGACAAGCGGTGCCGGTGCCGAATGATCTGTCATATCTGCCCCAAGCCTTAAGTTCAGGACGTTGAGCCGATGACGCCTTCGACCAGATAACCCATGCTTTCCAATGCGATATCGGTTTCGACCAAGGCTTCGCCAGCACTGAGAAGTGTTTTGCCGGTGTTATCCTTCAGCGGGCCTTTGATAGCCGCGAAACCGCCGCCCATGATCTCGGCTTTGGCGGCTTCGAACTGCGCGCGGGACGCGTCCGAGACGGCAGGCCCCAAGGGCGACATTTTGACGAACCCATCCGCCAAACCACCGCGCACGAAGTTGCCGATTGTGCCACCATCCAGCGTCGTTTGGACCATGTTGGTATAGACATCGGCCCAGTTCCATTCGGCACCGGTCAGATATTTCTCTGGCGCGAGGGGGGATTGGTTGGCGTGATAGCCGCAAACAAAGGCATCGCGCCCCGCCGCCGTCTCCATCACAACTTTGGGTCCGTCGACGTGGCAGGTGATCACGTCACAGCCTGCATCGGCCAGCGCATTTGTGGCTTCGGCCTCCTTGACCGCCAGCGACCATTCACCGGTAAAGATCACCTGACAGGTGATTTCAGGGTCGACCTGACGGGCACCAAGCAGGAAGGAGTTAATGTTCAGCAAAACCTGCGGAATAGGCTTGGCCGCGACAAAGCCGATTTTCTTGGTCTTGGTGGCATGCCCGGCGGTGATCCCATTGAGGTATTGACCCATGCCAATGTAGCCGAAATATGATCCGACGTTTGTCGGCATACCTTCGGTCCAAAGACCGGCGGCATGCTCAAACCGGACATCAGGATGCTTGGGCGCGGTTTCCAGAACATGGGGGTTGAAGTACCCAAAGGATGTTGGGAACAACAGTTTCGCGCCGTCAAAGTTGATCATCGACTCCATTGAGTTCTGTACGTCAGTGGTCTCTGCGACGTTCTCTTCCTCGACGACGACCACGCCTTCCATGGCCTTGACCGCTACGGCCCCTTCAGCATGCGCTTGGTTGTAACCGAAGTCATCCTTTGGGCCGACGTAGATAAAGCCCACGGTTAGGGGGCTGTGACCATCAGCGGCGGCGAAGTTCGGGAGGGCGGCGGCACCTACAGTGGCAGCAGTGCCTTTCAGGAAACTCCGGCGGGAAAATGGGGGGGTAGGCATATGCGATGCTCCTCTTGCGTAAACAAACTGGTTGGAGCGGTCCGAGAGCGCCCCGCTTCTCTCGGAATCAACCATGTGCGGATTCGAGCGCTGCTGTCGTCTGCTAAGATCGCACCATAATGGTGCAAAATTTGCATCGCTTTGGCTTGTGCAGTTATAGGTAGTGGGCCTATTGGGTCGCCAGATCGTCTAGAGCCGTGACAAGCTGTTGGCCAAACTTGGCGGAGGCAACTGGTAAGGCGCGACCTTTCATCTGCCCCAGAAGCAATCGGCCAATCGGGATGTCCCTTTCAGACAGCGGTAAATGGGCAATGCTCTCCTGCTCCAAGACGCTCAACCCAATGGGAATTTGGAAGCCAACGGCATTCTCGTTTGTCACATAGTGCCGGATCAGATCAAAGGACTCAGTTTCGAGAATGGGGTTCAAAGTCTGTCCCTTAAGCGCGGCGGCAGTGTCCATCAGGTGGCGCACGCCGTAGGCTACGGACGGCAGAACCAGTGGAAAAGACAAACAATCCCGCAGGCGCAACTCGCTTTTCTGTGCCAAAGCAGTGTCTTGGTGAAAAACCGCGTGGACCGGTTGTGGCAGGCTATAAAGAACTTCAAAATCAACCAGATGCACAGGTTCAAACACCAGCGCAAGGTCACTGCTAAAGGTTGCAAGGTCCTGCTCTGCTTGTGCTCTGTCCCGGACATTGACCGTAAAGGTGACGCCGGGATGTTCAGCGCGGTAGAGCGCGATTTGTTGCGGAATGAAGTAGGGCAGCAAAGCCTGCGAGCAGGCAATTGAGACATGGCCCCGCCGCTGCCCAGACAGGTCTGCCACCTGCGACTGCACCCGCGCGAGGTCCGTTTTCTGGAGGCGGATGTGCTGCATCAACAATTCACCCGCTGGGTTCAGCCGCATACCGCGCGGCAATCGCTCAAAGATCGGCCAGCCGAATTCCTGCTCAAAGTTCTGAATGCGTCGGTTCAGGGCCGATGCTGTCAGATTGGTGTCTTCTGCGGCCTTACGAATAGACCCGGCACGGACGACCGCCTCGATCAATTCGAACGTCTTTAGGTACTTCACTACTATGCCTTCCATCCATGTGTTGCGAAAAATGCATCGCATATCTGATTATATAGCATTAGGAGTGCACGCTGTTCCATCGCAACGTCTCTCTTAAAAAGCGAATCCAAAATCCAACAGAGAGAGATCACATGACCGATACACCCTCCCGACGTAATTTCTTGAAGATGGGCGCTGCCAGCGCATCTGTTTTACCATTCCTGCGCGCCATGCCAGCCGCTGCACAAGGGTCCGACACACTGGTCGTGGTGACCGGTGCAACCATCAACAGCCTTGATCTGCACCGCACCGGGACCAGCCGCGCGTCGTATCAGGTCGGCATCAACTGCTATGACCGTCTGCTGACCTTCGGCACCAAGGAAGCGCCGGGTGGGGGGTTGTCCTATGATTACACCATGGTTGAGCCTGAATTGGCCGAAAGCTGGACCGTATCGGATGATGGGCTCACGCTGACGTTCAAGATCAAGCCGAACGCGACGTTCTGGGATGGGCGCAAGGTAACGGCGCAGGATGTGAAGTGGTCCTTTGACCGCGCCGTTTCAGTTGGTGGGTTCCCAACCGTGCAGATGAAAGCCGGTGGGTTGGAACGGCCGGATCAGTTCATCGCGGAGGACGAGGAAACCTTTGTCATCAAACTGGACCGCGCGTCCAAGCTGACGATCCCAGACCTAGCCGTGCCCGTACCTTACGTGATCAACGCTGTGGAAGCACAACAGAACGCGACCGAGGATGACCCTTGGGCCACTGAATACCTGCACCAAACGCCAGCCGGGTCCGGGGCCTTTAAGGTCGCACGTTGGACGCCCGGAGAGCAGCTGGTCTACGACCGCAATGACGCTTGGGTGGGCGGACCCTTGCCCGCCGTCAAGCGCGTTGTCATCCGTGAAGTGCCAAGCCCGGCCACACGGCGCGCATTGGTAGAGCGGGGCGATGTGCAGGTGGCCTTTGACATCCCGGATAAGGACGCCGCCGAATTGGCCGACACGCTTGATGTGTTTTCAACCCCGGTTGAGAATTGCATCCATTGCCTATGCCCGAACTTCTCATTTGAGCCATTTCAGGACGCCAACGTGCGCAAGGCCATTGCCTATGCTGTCCCATACGAGGACATCTTTCAAGCCGCCGCATTTGGACGTGGTTTGCCCATGTGGGGTGGTGAGGAAGAGATCACCGACACGGCATGGCCGCGCAAAACGCAGTATGCGACGGATCTTGAGAAGGCAAAGCAATACATGGCGAAATCGGCCTATCCAGATGGGTTTGATGTGCCGCTGTCGATCAGCCTTGATCTGGCATCCTGGATGGAACCCACGGCTATTTTGGTACAGGAAGCCTTGGCAAAGATCGGCATCAACGCCGAAATTGAAAAAATCCCCGGTGCCAATTGGCGCACTGCGGTTCTGGTGGAAAAACGCCTGCCGCTGCACCTTGAAAACTTCGGCGGTTGGCTGAACACGCCGGATTATTACTTCTTCTGGGCATATCTGGACGGGCACTTGTTCAACTCCTCCAACTACCGCAACGAAGAGATCGAGACGTTGGTGGGCGAAACCCTGCATATGCCAATGGATGACCCAGAATATGCGCCCAAGATCAAACGCATGTTCGAAATCGTGCTCGACGATCTACCACGCATTCCACTTTATCAACCGGCGCTGAATGTGGCGACCAATGGGGCTGATGGCTATGAGTTCTGGTTCCACCGTCAGCTAGACGCGCGCGTTCTGAAGTCTGTGTAATCGTGCTTTCCGCTACCCCCCGGCTGCGCGCGATACTGTTGCGCGTGGCGCAAGCCATCCCGGTTGTCATTGGCGTTGTGATCATCAGCTTTCTGCTGACGCGCGCATTGCCCGGCGATCCGGCGGTCTATTTTGCCGGGGTTGCAGCGGATGAGGCGTCTATTGAACAGACCCGTGTGGCGATGGGTCTGGACAAGCCTTTGCTGCAGCAGTTCTTCATCTATGTAGGTGATCTTTTGCAGGGCGATCTTGGGCAATCCCTCTCAAGCGGCAGGTCCGTGGCCGAGGATTTGGCCAAACGCTTACCTGCCTCGTTGGAGCTAACGCTCACAGCATTGCTCTTGGCGATTGGGATTGCCGTGCCGCTTGGCGTGTTGGCGGCGACACGCCCCGGCACTTGGGTGGATCATCTGTGCCGCGTAATTGTGACCGCAGGGGTGTCATTGCCGACGTTTTTCACCGGCATTCTGCTGATCTACATCTTTTATTATCTACTGGGGGTGGCACCGTCGCCACTGGGCCGGCTCGACTTCATTTATCTGGATCCTGATCATGTGACGGGCTTCTATTTGATTGATGCGGCCCTGATGGGCGATTGGGAGACGTGGCGGGGTGCCGCCAAACAACTGATCCTGCCTGCCAGTACACTGGCGCTCTTTACGCTCGCACCTGTCGCGCGGATGACCCGCGCCGCGATGCTGACGGCGCTATCGTCTGATTTCATCCGCACGGCGCGTGCTGCTGGGCTGGCGAACCAGACGATCCTCTATCGCTACGCGTTTCGCAACGCGTTGCTGCCGGTTGTGACGACCCTTGGCATGGTGTTTTCCTTTGCGCTCGGGGCGAATGTTCTGGTGGAGAAGGTCTTTGCCTGGCCCGGTATCGGGTCTTACGCCGTCGAGGCGCTTGTGGTGTCGGATTATGCCGCTGTTCAGGGGTTTGTCTTGGCCATGGCCCTGCTGTTCGTCGCGCTCAATCTGGTAATTGATCTGCTTTACACGGCGATTGATCCGCGAATTGGATTTTCATCCAAATGACGGACATATTGCAAAAACCAACCGCCAAGCCGCGTGGCAATTTCGACCACATCTTTTATGTCTTGAGGGCCAACCCGGTCACGCTGATCGCTTTCGGCATGTTCGCGCTGCTGATCCTGTCCGCCGTCTTTGGCCCTTCGATTGTCCCCTATGATCCGCTCGCCACCAACGCATCCAACGCGCTGCAAGCACCCTCGGCGGACCATTGGTTCGGCACCGACCAAGTCGGGCGCGATGTCTTTAGCCGCGTGATCGTCGCCACCCGGCTTGATCTGTCTATATCGGTCGCGGCGGTGGCCTTGTCCTTTGTCGTGGGGTCCGTTCTGGGATGTATCGCTGGGTATTGGGGCGGCTGGCCTGACATCATCCTGAACAGGTTTCTCGACACCATCATGGCCTTTCCGCTGTTTGTGCTGGCCATGGGGATCGTGGCCGCCTTGGGCAACATGATTGAGAACATCATCTACGCCACCGCCATCATCAACATGCCCTTTTACGCACGCCTTGTCCGTGCCGAGGTCAACATCCGCCGTGACGCAGGCTTTGCCCGTGCCGCTAAACTCGCAGGTAATTCTGACGTGCGCGTGCTGGCCATGCATATCTTTCCCAACGCCTTGCCACCAATGATGGTGCAAGTCTCGCTCAACCTTGGTTGGGCCATCCTGAATGCCGCTGGGCTTTCGTTCATCGGACTGGGTGTCAGCCCGCCCACAGCGGAATGGGGGATCATGGTGGCCGAAGGCGCGAACTTTATCGTCTCAGGCGAATGGTGGCTGGCAGTCTTCCCGGGTCTGTGGCTGATGATCGCGGTCTTTACCTTTAACCTGCTGGGGGACGGGCTGCGCGATATCGTTGATCCGCGCAAACGCACATGAGCAAGATGTTATCTGTCAAAGACCTCGCGGTTTCATTCCAAACCCGCCGGGGGGAAGTGGACGCCGTGCGCGGTATTAGCTTTGATTTGGCCAAAGGCGAAATTTTGGGGATTGTCGGCGAAAGTGGATCGGGCAAGTCGGTCACCTCCTACGCTCTGATGCGCATCCTTGACGCAGGCGGCGTGATCAAAGCCGGCGATGCGACATATTCAGGGACCGACCTGCGCCGCTCGTCCGAGCGCGATATGCGCGACATTCGGGGCCGCGAGATTTCGATGATCTTTCAGAACCCGCGTGCGGCCCTCAATCCAATCCGCAAAGTCGGCCACCAGATCGAAGATGTCTTGCGCCACCATGCCCGCGCAACCCGGTACGACGCGCGTGCCAAAGCAATTGCAGCGCTTGAAGCGGTCAAGATCAAGGATGCTGAAGCGCGCTATAACGCCTATCCGTTTGAGTTGTCGGGGGGTATGTGCCAGCGCATCGTTTGCGCCATTGCCCTTGCCTGTGATCCGCGCCTTCTGATCGCGGATGAACCGACAACCGGCCTCGATATCACAACCCAAAAGGCTGTCATGGACCTCGTGCGCGACCTGATCCGAGAACGCAACATGAGCAGTATTCTGATCACCCATGACCTTGGCCTTGCGGCGCAATATTGCGACCGGATTATCGTTATGAAAGATGGCGTGATCGTTGAACAAGGTGATCCGGTGCAAATTTTCAGCGATCCGCAGCACCCCTATAGCCGCAAGCTGGTTGATGCGACGCCGCGCGGCGGTGAGACAGTGCGCAGCCTGCTTGCGCCCGAAGATCGCAAGCCGGATCTTGATCCAATCGTCAGTGATACAGCCCTGCTTGAAGTGCGCAATCTGGTCAAGACCTACGCCGGGAAGTCTGGTCCGGTCCATGCGGTGAGGGGGATTTCGTTTCAGATCAACCAAGGCCAATGTGTCGGGCTTGTCGGTGAAAGTGGTTGCGGGAAATCCACGACCTCGGAAATCATCGTGCGGCTGATGGATGCGACGGGTGGAGAGATCGTCTTTGACGGGAAAAACATTGCGCAGGTACAAGCGCGCGGTTTTGCTAAAGATCCGAGACGCGCGGACATTCAAATGGTGTTCCAAGATGCCACCGACAGCCTGAACCCACGCCATACTGCCCGCCAAACCATCACCGAGCCTTTGCGCCGGTTGGGCCGTCTGCGCGGAGCACAGCTAATGGCCCGGACCGAGGAGCTGGCAGAACTGGTGGGCCTGCCGCAGGCACTACTCGACCGCTTCCCCCACCAGCTATCGGGTGGGCAAAAAGCGCGGGTCGGCATCGCGCGGGCCATCGCGCTTGATCCAAAGTTATTAATCCTTGATGAGCCGACAGCCGCGTTAGATGTATCCATTCAGGCGGTTGTCCTGAATTTGCTGAACGATCTGCGCGCCAAGCTGGGGCTCAGCTATCTGTTCGTCAGCCATGACCTGCATGTGGTTCGTTTACTGTGTGACCATGTGATTGTGATGAAAGACGGCGAAATCGTTGAACAAGGCCCCGCAAAAGACGTGATGTCGCAGCCTAAAAGTGACTATACCAAATCATTAATCGCGGCTGCGCCCAAACCGCCGCAACGCCGTCTGACAAACTGAAGTACCCAAGACCCGGAGAACCCTCATGCTTAGCAATTTGCCCTTCACCCTGACCGCCCTGCGCAAAGCCTATGCGGCGGGCACCAGCCCTGCCGATGTGATTGACGAGATTTTCAAGCGCTTGGAGGCGGTGAATGATCCCGGCATTTTCATCCACTTGCGTGACCGCGACAGCCTGCGGGCCGAGGCCGAGGCGCTGGGTGCCTATGATCCAGCCCAACCGCTTTGGGGCATCCCCTTTGCGGCCAAGGACAACATTGATGTTGGCGGCATTGAGACAACGGCGGCCTGTCCTGCCTATGCCTATACGCCAGAAAGTGACGCCTTTGTCATCGCCAACCTGCGTGCAGCGGGGGCTTTAATGATTGGCAAAACCAACCTTGATCAATTTGCTACCGGTCTTGTGGGCGTGCGCACGCCCTATGGTGCGCCGCTCAATGCGGTGGACCCTGAGATCGTGCCGGGCGGATCGTCAGGCGGATCGGGTGTGATTGTGGGGCACGGTATCGTAACATTCTCGCTTGGCACTGACACCGCTGGGTCGGGCAGGGTGCCTGCGGCGCTGAACAACATCGTGGGTCTGAAACCAACTTTGGGGGCCTTGTCCGCCAGCGGTGTTGTACCCGCCTGCCGCTCCATTGAAACAGTGTCGATCTTTGCGCTGACCGTGGAGGATGCCTATGATGCCTTTACCGTGGCGCGTGGTTTTGATGCGGCGGATGCTTATTCGAAACCGCTAGTGCATGAAGCGTTGACGGCACCTTCTAAGCCCCTCCGCGTTGGCGTGCCGGATGCGGCGAGCATTGAGTTCTTCGGTGACACGGTTCAGCAAGCCGCATTCAACCGCGATGTCGCGCTTTTGAAGGCGGCGGGTGCCGAGATTGAGTACATTGATTTTGAGCCGCTCTATGCGGTGGCCCGGATGCTGTATGAGGGGGCATGGGTAGCAGAACGCTATACAGTGATTGACGATTTGCTAAATACCAACCCCGACGCGATCCATCCCGTGACCCGCCAGATCATCACGCATGCCGAAAGCATGTCGGCGGCGGATGCATTTCGGGGCATGTATCGCTTGGCGGACTTAAGACGCGCCACTGAGCCGATGCTGGAGGGCTTGGATATCCTTTGTGTGCCCACAATTCCGACCTTCTATTCGGTGGCGGACCTTGAGGCGGACCCGGTCACGCCCAATTCCAACAACGGCACCTACACGAACTTTGTGAACCTTCTTGATATGTGCGGTATCGCTGTGCCCACCGCCCCGCGCAGTGATGGCAGGCCCGGCAGTGTGACGCTGCTGGCTGGTGCGGGGCAGGATGCCTTGGTGGCCGCTGTCGCGCGAGGATTTGAGGCGGATTGCGACCGCACGATGGGCGCAACCACGCATCCGGTGCCAACGCCTGCCGCACTTCCCGCGGCGACTTCGGATCATATCGGATTGGCTGTCTGCGGCGCACATATGACGGACCTGCCGCTGAATTGGCAACTGACAGAGCTGGGGGCGACGTTTTTGCGCAAAGCGCAGACCACAGCGGATTACAAGTTCTACGCCTTGGCAGGCGGCCCACCTGCGCGCCCGGGTCTGGTAAAGTCTGATGGGCCGGGCACCGGCGCTGTCGCGGTTGAGGTTTGGTCTTTGCCTAAGACGGCATTCGGCACTTTCATGGCAGGCATTCCCGCGCCCTTGGGCATCGGAACCGTCTCCTTGGCGGATGGCACGGCGGTGAAGGGCTTTATCTGCGAAGCAAGCGGCGTCACAGGGGCCACAGACATCACAGCGCTCGGTGATTGGCGGTCCTATTTGGCGCAAGACAGCGTTCCGGCATGACCTCATTGGTGGAACAACGGCTGCGCGATCTAGGCCTCGAATTGCCACCAGATTGGGCACCGCGCGGACAGTTCCTGCCGTTTCGAACCGACGGTTTGATCGTCTATCTGTCGGGGCAAATCTGTGAATGGGGCGGCGCAGTCACCCATGCAGGGCCAGTTGAGGACACGCAGCAAGGCATCGAAGCGGGCCGCGCGGCGGCTCAGATTTGTGCGTTGAACCTGCTTTACCGGCTGCGCGAAGCCTGTGATGGCGATCTGGACCGCGTCGATGTGATCTTGCGGCTGGGCGGTTTTGTGAATTGCCGGTCCGGATTTCCCAGCAGCCCCTTGGTGATCAACGGGGCAACGGAGTTGTGCATCGCGCTTTTCGGAGAGTAGGGGTGGCACGCACTTACTGCCGTTGGAGTGTCCGGTTTTAGTAACCGTTTGAGCGCATAGTGTGGGATGTCGAGACTTTCGGCGATCGTGATGTAAGTTCTGCGCAAGTCGTGAAGTGTGAAATTTACGCCTGAGGC
>JGI24025J20009_10000348_pt1 | contig 35932 bp, 37 predicted proteins | sample Cruoilmetagenom3_FD_20009 | JGI IMG/M metagenome (IMG submission 20009) | reverse complement strand
AGTAGAAAACTTAAAAGGAGATGTTTCTTTTCTATTGTATTTTAATAAAGTTTTTGATTCTTTGGAATTTGCAGATATCATCCCCGCAACTATAAAAACATTTTTCTTTGGATTTGCTATTGGTTTGGTTGGAAGTTTTAAAGGATACAATTGCACAAATGGTACTGTTGGTGTAGGCGAAGCTTCAAATTCAGCTGTAGTTTATACCTCATTATTATTATTTGTTATTGATTTTATTGCTGTTTTTGTTTCTGATATTTTCTTTGAACTTTAACTATGAAAAGTACTACAAACATAGCGCCCATTTTAAAAATTAAAAACTTAAAAAAAAGTTTTGGGGATAATCATGTACTTAATGGTTTTAATATAAAATTGTTTGAAGGTGAAAATTTAGTATTAATGGGGAAATCTGGCTCAGGAAAATCTGTAATGATAAAATGTTTGGTGGGTTTAATGCAACCAGATAGTGGTAGTATTGAAATTATGGGAAAAGATATTACCAAACTATCACAAAATGAATTTAATGATTTGCGAACTGAAATAGGATTCCTTTTTCAAGGAAGTGCTTTATATGATTCTATGACTGTACGAGAAAATTTAGAATTTCCACTACGAAAACAAAAAAGAAGGGCCGAAGATATTGAAAAACTAGTATATTATGCATTAGAAAGTGTTGGATTAGCTGATGCTAATAGATTTAATGCCCGAAGAACTTTCAGGAGGAATGAAAAGAAGAGTGGCATTGGCAAGAGCTGTTATTCTTAAACCAAAAATTATTATTTATGATGAACCCACAACAGGTTTAGACCCTATAACTGCAAAAGAAATTATACAGTTAATGAGAAATATTCAACAAACATATAAAACTTCATCGCTTATTATAACACACGATGTAGATTGCGCCAGAGTCATTTCAAATAGAATGGTTTTATTAATTAACGGTATTAATTACGCTGAAGGGACTTTTAAAGAATTGTCTTCATCAACCGATAAAAAAATTCAAGCATTTTTTAAATCATAAAGTCATGAAAACATCAAATACTCAAAAATTTAATCTAGGCTTATTTGTAATTTTAAGCACAATTCTACTAATTGTTGCACTGTATCTTATTGGAAATAGACAAAATATTTTTGGGAATACTTTTAGAATTAGTGCTGTATTTAACAATGCAAATGGGTTGCAATTAGGTAATAATGTTCGTTATTCAGGAATTAATGTTGGTACTGTTAAAAGTATTACAATGATAAATGACAGTACTATTTGTGTAAACATGAATATTGAAAATAAAATTCTACAACACATTAAAAAAAATGCAGTTGCCGCTATTGGTTCTGATGGTTTGGTTGGAAGCATGGTTATTAACATTGCTCCAGGTAAAAATACTTCAACTGCTTTAAAACCAGGTGATACTATAAAATCATACAGTAAAATATCTACTACTGATATGCTAGAAACATTAAATACAACAAATGATAATGCTGCGCAGTTAATCGCCGATTTTCTAAAAATTACTACTGATATTAAAGAAGGAAAAGGCACATTGGGTATGTTAATTAAAGATCCTGAAGTAGCTTCCAATTTAAAACAAACTATGTTAAATTTAAAAACTTCAAGCGCTGATGCTTCAATAACAATTAATGAAATTAAAAAAATAATTGCATCTATTAAATATGATGAAAGCATTGCTTACACATTACTAAGTGATTCAATTTCTGCAATGCAAATGAGATCAATAATCACCAATTTAGACACATCAAGTAGTGGGATTAATACTGTTATTAACAATTTGAATGATTTTGTTTTAAACATTAAAAATAGTGAAGGAACTTTAAATTATATGGTTAATGACACCCTACTTGTAAAAGACATTGACGAAACAATAAAAAATATAAAAGAAGGAAGTTTTCGTTTAAACGAAAATTTAGAAGCCTTAAAACATAACTTTTTATTTAGAGGTTATTTTAAAAAATTAGAACGGCAAAAAGCAAAAGAAGAAAAAAAGAAAAATTAACTATAAACTACAATTGATATATATCATTTCAATCATTTTTGTTTATTGGTAAATTGTATACACTAAATATTAAAATGATGAAAAAGTTTAATCTCTTAATTCTTGTTTTTTTAAGTGTTCTATTCTTAACACTAGAAAGTTGTGGCCCTGTAGTTTTTTCATCAAGGCTAGGAACTCCACCTCCTCCTTGGTTTTATCCAAATAGAGTTGAAATTGTACGATATGTATATTTTCCTGATTATGAGTTTTATTACGATTTATCCCTAAGAAATTATATTTATTTAGATAATGGTTTATGGGTTACAGTAAATGTTTTACCAAATAGGTTTAATGGACATGATTTAAAACGAAGTAGAAAAATTAGAATCAATGATTATTATGGTGATAATATTAAAAGATATCACAATGAAACTACTTTAAAAAGAAAAAACCTAAACAGTAAAAGGTATCATTAAAAAATAATTATTGCATTTACTAAATGAAGATTGTTAACTTAAAAAATGTACCATGAAAATTGAACATTTAGAAGGTCATATTAATAGCTACAAAAAATCTATTGAAACGGTTGTTGAAAAAAAGATTCTTTGGCAAACTAAAACAAGAAATTTACTACTAAAAACATTAAATTCCATTGTAAAAAAATACGATATTGGTTGGCGAGTACAAGAATTAAGTTGGATTAATACTAATGAATCTGTAAATATAACTTTGGATTCTTTCCCTTCTGAACTACTTGAAAAAACCAATAAAATTCCTACCTATCAATTTATTCCAGGAGGAGCTTTAGTTTTTTCACAATCTTATAGCGGTGACATTACTATTTTTACGTTATATCCAATACAAGAAAATCTATCAAATATTACAAATGATGAAGATTTAGAAATTTATACACCCGAATCTATTGATGAAAAATTGATTGTTGAAAAAGTTGATGATTTTTTAAAGAAAATGATTAAATGGGAAGTACCCGTTATTAAAAATAAAGTTGGGTTTTAACTTCATTTATTGTCGCTACTAATAATACTTTTAATTTTATTTGTAAATATCTTTTAAAACAATTGTTTCACCATTTTCATTTGTACCATTTAAATTATAAGTAATAACCACTTTTGTACCAATTGGAGCATAGTAATAAATAATCCAGGCATCAGCTTCATTTGTTCCAATACAACCATTAGAATAAGCTTTATTTAATGTGTTTGGGTTTGTTGTTGGATGTATTAATTGCCCATTTCTAATGCCATTAATTTCAGTTTCAATAAAAGGTATTTGAGGTAATTTTGTCACTTCATTATCATCTCTTCTTGTTAAATAATACTGATGACCATTTACAGGGTTATAATAATTAGGATTCCGATTGTAATTTACAATTTCCCCATTTCCTGTTAATGTTCTTAAATCTGTAATTCTATTTCCCATTTTCAAATATTTTTTTTCATTTCTACCTACTCTTATTGGGAATTGATAAAGAAGTAATGAATCTTGAAAAATACGAAGCTTAAATTCTGGAATGTTAATAGCTATTCTAGTTTTATTCATTGAATTAAGAATATTTGAGGTTACCGTTGAATCAGGAATTAAAATTTTACTTCCTTTATTTAATACAATCATTTCTTTTTGATTGTAAACAAAAGAATCTTTTTTTATCATTCTATAATAATCTGTATTAGCTAAAGTATCTATAATCCAATGGTTAGCACGAACCAAAATATGTTCAGTTATCTTATAATTAGCTTTTAAATTGTGTTGATTAACAAGAGAATCCATATAATTAAAATAATCTCTTACCTTAATGTTTTTTGAAACTAAAATGATATTTAAAGAGTCTTTATTAAAAATACTTTTTTTGCTATTATAATGTACTACGCTTGGTTTATGTACATCAAACATAGAAAATAAGAACAGCATTACTAGTAAAAAACTTCCAAATAATAGATTTAACCGCACCATATTCAAAATAAATTAAAAGTTATATCAATTTAAAGATTATAATTTATATCTGGTATGACCATTATCAATAATAATTTAATAAATTAGCTTACGCTAAACACAAGTTTTATTTGAAATTAATTATGAAGTTCAATAAAAGTAATTTCAGGGCGCATTCCTAATCTTCCTGGGAATCCAAGCCATCCCAAACCTCTGTTTACATATAAATATTGTTTGTTATGTTTATACAATCCAGCCCAATGCTTATATTTATATTGAATAGGGCTCCAATTTATATTTTTAAATTTAATACCGGCTTGCATACCATGGGTATGACCTGAAAGAGTTAATGCAATAGTTGTTCTTTCAACAACTTCCTCATTCCAATGAGATGGGTCATGAGATAACAATATTTTAAAAGGAATATCTGCTACATTCTTCAATGATTTTTTCAAATCACCATATTGTTTAAATGGAGGGTTTCCCCAATTTTCAACTCCTAAAATAGCAATATTCTCTCCATTAATTTCAACAACATCGGCTTCATTCAGCAACAATTTAAAATTAATTCTTTTAAAAAAATATTTAATAAGTCCAAAATTAGATTGCTTTGCTTTTAAAGATTTCCATTTACTATAATCACCATAATCATGATTTCCTAGAACTGCATACTTTCCCCTTTTAGCCTCTAATTTATTTAAGACTCGCTGCCAACCCTTTAATTCCCATGCATGATTATTTACTAAATCTCCAGTAAAAAATATAAAATCAGCCTCTAAATGATTAATTAATCGTACTGCTCTATCTAAAATATGATAGCGAAAATTAAAACTACCTAAATGAAGATCTGATATATGTACAATTCGAAGTCCTTCAAAGTTTTTAGGCAACTCTTCAAATTTAATTTTAACTTTATGTATTTTAAAACGATATAATGTTCTAAAAATACCATATACAATTACAAAAAACGGAAGAAAACCAGAGAACAAGCCAATAATGGGAATTATAATTAATGATTCCTGCTCGGAAAATACATAATTGGCATAATATAATACTGAAATAACTATCACAAAAATTAATTTTGGTACAAAAGAAGAAACTGAAAGCCCATAAAAAGAAGATATGAGCCATTGTTTTTGATAGGTATTCATTACACTTAACCTACTCTTTAATAATATAATAGCTGTAATAAGTCCAATAGTAAAAACCCAGAAAGCAATATAAATACTATTTCTTATAAATGATAAAGTAATTAGCTGAGTGATAGACAATAACCAATAGAAAGTAAAAATATCTACAACTAATATTGCCAAACATAAAAGGATAATTTTAAAAAATGAAAAGGATCGCATAGCATAGATATATTATTTTTTAATTACAAGTCTACGTTTATCTCTAAGTGCCCAATAAATGCCTTTTACATCTGCAACCCATTTATCATACATAAAAATAAGTGTAATCTCTTCTATTGTCTCTAATAAACCCAACACAATCATTGCGTAAAATAGCCAGTAAATTGGATTAAAAAATAATAACCAAAGTAAAAATACACCTTGCGTAATTGCAGATAATTTAGCTAAATATGTATGAAAAGAAGTTGCTTTTCCATACTTTTTAAATGCAAGAAGCATTTGAATACCATAAGGAATAAAAGTAATTAATATTAAAAGGTAGTTCTCTTTCATAAAGTCATATTCAAAAGCCAATAATCCAATTAACCCAATTATAAAAGTGATTTGATCTCCAAAAGAATCTAATTGAGAACCTCTAGCACTCGTAATTTTTAAAGATCTTGCTAAAAATCCATCAATCATATCTGTACAATAACTAAACATTAAAAACCAAGTAAAAACCTCTCGTTCACCTAACCATATTAAAATTAATAAAAATGGAGAAGCTGCAATTCTATAAAATGAAAACCAATCAGCAATATTAAAATTTTTAAATGTTAACATATCTAATATTCTATATCATATAAGTTATTATCAATTTAATTCATATAAAATTACTTATCATAATCAACTATTGAAATGATAAATATCAATTTATACTATCAAATTATCATTTTTTTAACTCTTGTTTATCAATTTTTTTCTACCTTTAAGGGAGTTCTAGATTTTTCTAAATCAAAAATGGAGTTTTATGTTTTTAAGCAATCAAAATATTTTTAATATACTATTTGAGGCTATTCCTGAAGGCATAATTATTGCAAATGAAAACCAGAATATAGTTGCAGCAAATTCTGNTGCTGAACAAATTTTTGGTTATNAAAAAGAAGAATTAGTCAATAAACATTTAAACATTCTAGTTCCTTTAAAATACCAATCCAATCATAAAAAACATTTTTCAAACTTTTTAAAAAATAAAACGATACAAAATATAAATTTTGAACTTAACTTGTATGGAATTGCTAAAAACAACAAAAAGTTCCCTTTAGAAATTAGCTTAAATCCTTTTGAAGTTGATAAAAAATTATTTGTAATCGCATTAATTATTGACATTACTAAGCGTAAAGAAATAGATGGAAAAATTAAAAATCTTAATACTAAATTAGAAAAAACTGTAAAAGAAAAAACAGCCAAATTAAAAAATACGATTAAACAATTGAAAGAAGTAAATATTAATTTAAAAAAAGAAATAAAGAAAAGAATTGAAGGAGAAACTAAAATTAAAAACGCCTTACAAAAAGAGCAAGAACTCAATGGCTTAAAAACGAAGTTTTTGTCGCTAGTATCACATGAATTTAAAACACCTTTAAGCGGTATTTTAACTTCTTCAATGCTACTAAAAAAGTACCATTCAAGTGAACAGCAAGATAAAAGGGATAAACACATAGAAACCATCTCTAAAAAAGTACACTATTTAAATAATATTTTAAATGATTTTTTATCAATTGAGCGCATAGAGTCAAGTAATGTTAATTATAAATTTACAACCTTTAATTTAAGTAAAATTGTGAATGAGGTTGTTTACAATGCTAACATGCTTTTAAAAAGTGGACAAAAAATTAACATTTCATCAAATACNGACGAGTATGTATTATATCAAGATGAGAAAATTTTAGAACTTATACTTTCCAATTTATTATATAATGCTATAAAATANTCATTAGAAAATACNACNATAGATTTAGAAATTTATCAGGATACAAATAGTACAATTTTTAAATTTATTGATGAAGGTTTTGGGATACCTGCAAAAGACCAAAAATTTATATTTAACCGTTATTTTAGAGCTGAAAATGTTTTAAATATTCAAGGAACAGGCATTGGTTTAAATATTGTAAAATCTCATTTAGAAAATTTAGGAGGTTCTATCGTTTTCGAAAGCGAAGAAAATAAAGGGTCTACTTTTATTGTAAAATTGCCCAAAATTAATGCACTATGAGAAAAATATTATTTATTGAAGATGATACTGTTGTTAGAGAAAATACAGCCGAGCTTTTAGAGTTAGCAAATTACAGCGCAATTACAGCTCCAAATGGTAAAATAGGGATTTCTAAGGCTAAAAAACATTTACCCGATGTGATTATTTGTGATATTATGATGCCTGAATTAAATGGGTATGCTGTACTTCAAATTCTAGCCAAAGAAGAAGCAACAAAACATATTCCTTTTATTTTCTTATCTGCAAAAACTGAACGCCATGATATTAGAAAAGGAATGAATTTAGGCGCTGATGATTATATTACAAAACCTTTTGACGAATCTGAATTATTTAGTGCTATAGAAAGTAGATTGGCTAAAGTTGCTATTCTTGAAGAAATTAGAGAAGAAGGAGAAGATGGTAATACTTTAAAAGAACCTAAAGAACAACTAAAAACATTAGACCATCTTAAAAACTATTTTACTAATTCATTTGAAAACACACATTCAATCCAGGTGAAATTATTTATCATGAAGGCTCAAACTCAAATTTTGTTTTTTTAATACATACAGGTGTTGTAAAAACTTATAAAAGTGACAAACAGGGAAAAGAATTAATAACTGCATTATATAAGGAAAATGATTTTTTTGGCATAACATCATTTACCAAAAATATTCCTTATCAAGAATCTGCAACAGCAATTGAAAGCACAAAAATTTTAAAACTTACAAAAAGTGAATTAAAACCTATTTTACAAAATAACCATGAAGTAACGCTTCAATTAATAGATCATCTTTCAGATAATGTTTCTGAAATAAAAGAAAATTTACTTGAAATGGCTTACAGCTCAGTAAGAAAAAAAACTGCCAATACAATTTTACAATTTACAGAAAAGATTAATTACAATCCAAATGAAAATATTCATATTTCAAGAAGTGACCTTGCAAGTATTGCTGGTATAGCTACTGAAACTTTTATAAGAACAATTTATGACTTTAAAAAAGAAGGCATTATAGATTTAGAAGGTAGAAATATTAAAATACTTAATATTGATAAATTAAAAAAAATAAATTAAAATAATTTCAACAAAAAATAACCAATTGATATATATCATTTTACACATAAGCTATACTCTCTAATTTTGAGTATAACTATAATTTAACTTATAAAATGAAAAATATATTACTTCCTACAGACTTTTCAGAAAATTCGTGGAATGCTATTAAATACGCTTTAGACTTATATAACGAAACACCTTGTAATTTTTATTTATTACACGTAACATTAATTCCGTATTCTACAACTGGAGATTACCCAATAATGCCTTCAGCAGACATTGTTGATAAAACAATTTTACAACAAGCTAAAAAAGGTTTAAAAAAATTATTGCAAAAAATAAACAAACTACCAAAAAACTCCAAACATCACTTCTACACACTTTCAAGTTACAATAGTTTTATTGATGCTGTAAAAACCCATATTGAAGAAAAAAATATAGATCTTATTATTATGGGAACTAAAGGCGCTTCAGGTTTAAAAGAAGTAATTATAGGTAGTAATACTGCCGACTTAATTCTTAAAGTAAAACACCCAGTACTAATAGTTCCTGAAAAAGCTACATATAAAACCCCTAAAGAAATAGCTTTTCCTACAGATTATAATATTTTTTATTTGCCGAAAATTTTAGATAGCATTAACGAAATAGCTAAAATGCACGACGCTATAATAAGAATTTTACATGTTGTAAATAAAAATGAAAAGCTTACAGAGAATCAACTTGAAAATAAAGAGTTTTTAAACAACTTTTTTATAGATGAAAAACATAGCTTTCATAGAATTACAAACAAAAAAGTAGAAAACGGAGTACAGTGTTTTGTTGAAAGTAGGGATATTGATATGATTATAATGGTGGCTAAAAACTTAAATCTTTTTCAACGTATTTTATTTAAACCAACTGTTGAAGAAATTAGCTACCACACAGAAATTCCATTTTTAGTATTGCATGAATAACCTTTAAACAACATAATTATGGAAAATATATCTATTTTTTTAGCAAAATTTTGGGGTTGGTATCTAATAATTTTTTTTCTAATTCTTAGTTTAAATCCAAAAAGAATACTTCAGATTATTAAAAATTTAAAAGATGAAAAATTTGTAATTCTTGTCTCATTTTTAGCTATTATAATTGGGATGCTTAATATCTCATTTCATAATATTTGGGAAGGAGATTGGAGATTAATAATAACTCTTATTGGGTGGATAGCTTTATTTGAAGGTTTAGTCTTATTTATTTTTCCAAAAAGAACCATTAAATGGTTTGACTTTATAAATATAAAATTTGTTCAACTAATTTATATGTTACTTTTTTTGATTGGAATTTACTTGTTAAATATTGGTTACGGAATTGTATTCTTTTAACTTACAAAAATGATAACAATCATATGCTATTTTGATGCTAATCATATTAAAATTAATAAATAGCACCTAATTTTACATCATAAAATAAAAGTTCTTTGATTTAATAGCTTTAAATAAAATTAATTGTATGTAACAATTAAATTATAATGGGAAGATTTAGATACTTTTTAAAGGGTTTAATTTAGTATTCTAGTTTTTAGAAATAAAAGTTCTTTGAAAGATTATTTCAACTTCAAAAAGTTACTAGAATTTTCTCATGAATGAAACAGGAAGTTTCGGCTTCCTGTTTCTAAAAAATAGACCATTGCTATTGAAAAAAAATGAAGGTTGAAATAAAAAACTTAAAGATGTTTATTAATTAAAATAGTTTCAGTTTTATTTAATATAAATAACATAAGAATTTTTTTTAATTAATAAATTTTTTTAAATACCTTCAGAAAAAGGAAGCCAAGGCTTCCTTTTTTTTATTTATACTCTTTACTAAAAATTATCATTTTTGTTGCATAAATTAAATCAACATATTTAAGNTTTTAATTGTAAAGTATCATTCTTCAAATTGAGCAATATCATTCCGAAAGACTTATTTTTAAAATAATTTTGATACTATAATCAATGTTTAATTTAAAACCATAAAATTATGTCACTTGTAAAATTTAGAAAAAGTCCGCTAGAAAATTTATTTACACCCGATTTCCTAGATTTTAACACCAATAATTTATTTAACGATAGATTTTGGTTAAAAAAAATCAATGAACCTGCATTAAACATCAAAGAAAAAAAAGATGAATTTGAAATTGAATTAGCTGCTCCTGGTTATAACAAAAAAGATTTTGAAGTTACTATTGATGATGGCTGTTTAAATATTTCAGCTAAAAAAGAGGAAACTAAAGAAGAAAAAGATGAAAACTACACTCGCAAAGAGTTTAGTTATAATTCTTTTGAAAGATCTTTACAATTACCTGAAAGTGTTTCAGGAGAAAAAATAAAAGCTAAATATGATAATGGAATTTTAAAATTTAGTATTGCAAAAAAAGAAGAAGCTAAGAAGTTAAAACCAAAAGTAATTGAAGTTTCTTAAAAAGGAGAATTGCTAACATTTATTAAAACTTAAAAATAGCTTGGGTNAATTAACCAAGCTATTTTTTTTAAACACACAAACAGTTGGTAGAATACCACCTTTAGAATTAAATTTAGTANGCTACTTCTAGTTTATTTATTNTCAAATGAAGCCATTTACCATAAAAATTGTTAAAAACCCTCACTCATTAAGTTCAGAAAATGTTGTAGAACAATTGAATAGTGATGTGAATGTTGGGTTGACTAAGAAAAAAGTTAAAGAACGAATTATACAATTTGGCAAAAATGAGATTCCTCAAAAAAAACAAAAAACAAGATTAAAAATTTTTGTAGATCAATTTCTTAATTCCATCATTTATATACTATCTATAGCTTCATTATTAGCATTTATTTTTAGAAATTGGCTTGAAGGAATTGCCATACTTATTGTAATTTTAATTACAGTTGCTATTGGCTTTTTTGATGGAATTACAAGCCATACACTCATTAGAAATACTTCGTAAAATAGGGCAATCTGTAACAAGTGTATTACGAAACGGAAAAATAGTACGCATTAAATCGTCTCTCTTAGTACTAGGAGATATCATTTTACTTGAAAGCGGTGATGTTGTTTCAGTAGATGCTAGAATTATTAATCATAAAAATTTAACTGTAAAAGAAGCTGTATTAACTGGGGAGAGCACTCCTATAGAAAAGAAAACAGCAACAATACCTGTAAATACTAATATTACTGACCAAAATAATATGGTTTTTAAAGGAACTTTAGTTACTAGAGGAACGGCCAAAGCTATAATAACAGCTACAGGAGTCCATACTGAACTGGGTAAGGTTCAACAGTTAGGAATGGAAATAGCTGAAAAACCTACACCTCTTGAAAAAAAATTAAACCAACTTAGCAAATGGCTCATTTGGCTATCACTATCATTAGCAGTTATAATTATTATCACTGGGTATATAAAAGGTAAAGATTTTATGGAAATGCTACAAACTGGTATTGCATTGGCCGTAGCTTCCATACCTGAAGGACTTCCAATTGTGTCTACAATTGCATTAGCACAAGGAATGCTTCGATTATCAAAAAAACAGGTAATTATCAAAAAATTAGAAGCTGTGCAAACATTGGGAGCAACAAATATTATTTGCACAGACAAAACAGGGACTCTTACTGAAGATAAAATGAAAGTACATGCGTTAGTTTTTGAAACTACATCACTTCAAAATGTTTACCTTAAAGATATTGTTCATTTCAATTCAATAAAAAAACTAAAAGAATTTGATAAAATGATGATGGTTGGAATTTTATGTAATGACATTATACTTTCTAATAAAAATAAACATGGTGATACTATAGATTTAGCATTAATTGATTTTGCAAAACATATTGGATATAATCCAGACATTATTCAAAAAAATAATCTAAAAAAAATGGAAATAGCCTTTGATACTGAACGCAAAATGATGGCTACAGTACATGAACATAAAAATAAATTTAGTGTTTATGCAAAAGGCGCTTTTGAAAGTATTGCTGAATGCTGTAAAACTATTATAATAAATGGTAAAATTAAAAACTTTAACAATAAAGAACAATGGTTTCAAAAAGAGAACAATTTAGCATCAAAAGGTTTAAGAATTTTAGCTTTTGCTTATAAAGAAACAGAAACAATCCCTATTTATGAAACACTATTAGAACAACTTACCTTTATTGGTTTGGTAGGTTTTATTGATCCAGCTAGAGAAGATGTAAAGGAGACTATTAAAATATACAAAAATGCTGGAATTAGAGTAATAATGCTTACAGGAGATCACCCTGAAACAGCAAAAAAAATAGCACAAGAAATTGGATTATTAGAATTAAATACTTCAACAAATGATGTGGTTTTAGGAAAAGATATAACAAGCCTAAAAAATACAATAAACAAAAACAAACTATTAAACGCTACAGTTTTTGCAAGAGTAACCCCAAAACAAAAATTAAAAATTGTTAGCTTTTTTCAGCAAAACAATGCTATTGTAGGAATGATAGGCGATGGTATAAATGATATTCCTGCTTTAAAAAAAGCAGATATAAGTATTGCAATGGGAATAAGAGGAACTGAAGCTGCAAGAGAATCTTCTGATGTAATTTTAAAGGATGATAAATTTACAAGCATAGAATTAGCTATACGGCAAGGAAGGTCAATTTATGAAAATATTCGTCAATTTATTGTTTACCTTTTGTCTAGTAATTTAGCTGAAATAATTTCAGTTGGTATAGCTGCTCTCTTAAACTTACCATCACCTTTATTACCTCTGCAAATATTGTTTTTAAATTTAGTTACAGATATTTTTCCTGCATTAGCATTAGGGCTTGGTAAAGGAGAAATAGATATTATGAATAAACCACCTAGAAAACCTGATGAACCCATAATGACAGCTAAATTATGGAATGCTACCATCATATATGGTTTATGTATAACTTTAGCTGTACTTGGTATCACAATCTATTCAAATTATATACTAAAATTATCACCAATTGAAATAAATAATATGGCTTTTTTCACTTTAATATTAGCTCAGTTACTCAATGTTTTTAATATTCCAAAACGCCATTTATCATTCTTTAAAAATGAAGTAACAACAAATGTTTGGGTTTGGATTGCTATTGCACTATGTGTTGTGATAACTATTTTAGCCTATTTTACACCTCCTTTAGCAAAAGCATTGTCCTTGATTAATTTATCTGGAAATCAATTAACATTAATTATTTTATTTGGATTTAGCTCTCTTTTACTCACTCAATTAATAAAACGAATTGGAGGTACTATTTAAAAGTGTACTTAAATTATTTAAGTATAGAAGATTTTTTCTTTAATGATAAATCCATTTTATGAAATACTGGTTGAAACTTAGATACTTGTTCTTCTTCAATAACAAATCGGGCTATTAAATAACAAATTGTAGATTCTGCACCTTGATTTAAGTTTACTTGTGTTTGCTCTAATCCATCATAACAGCCTCCTGTTGCGTGATTATACATTGTTTGCTTTAAATGATTTTTTCCTAAAAACCAATCAAAAGCTTTTAGCTGCATTTTTTTATACTTCGAATTTTTAAAAACCTTATAAAAAAGTGTCAAGGTTTGAATTGTTGAGGAAACATCAATTGGTTGTTCTCCAAATTGGTTTGGTACTATCCCTTTTTGATACCAACCTCTGTTTGAAATTACTTTAAAATGATTATTTACAAACATTTTAGACAATAGAAAATCAAAAGAACTTAAAGCAACTTTTTTATATTTTTGCTCATTTGTTGCCAAGTATGAATACAGTATTGCTTCTGGCATTATACTATTTGCATAGGTTAAATAATTTTCAAACCATTTCCAATCCAACGTTGAATTTATATCATAATTAGAAATTAAATTGGAGGCTAGTTTTTCAATAATATCAACAACATATTGTTTTTTTACTACTAAATTATACAAGTACAATCCTTTAATTGCAAAACTAATTGCACGAGGTGACAATATATTTTTAACCCAAGGTAAACAATCTACTAAACTTAAAATGGCACTATCTACTAGTGATTTAGGAAGTTCATTTTTTAGTGAAACAACAGTTCCTAAAGCCCAAATAGCTCTTGCATTAGAGTCTTCTAAATTTATATAATTGTTTTTAATATGCTCATGATTGTTTTCATCTATATAATTTATAAAAGTACCTGATGGTTTTTGACAACGAATAACAAAATTTAAATAAATATGTATTAAATATAAATCTTCAACTTGCTTATACAATTTATAATGTAAACATACCGCTATTAAAGCTCTGGCATTATCATCTAAAGTATATCCTGATGAAATATCAGGCTCAGAAATTTTACTAAATTGAATAATCCCTAAATGTGTTGTCATTTTTTTAATATGAGTTAACTTTATTGAAGGATAATTATAATGAATATCTATTTTTTCATCTAGCAATTTTTTATAAATATTTATATGCTTCACAGCTGTGTTTTCCCAAGAAGACTCAATAGTTTTTTGATATGCTGAAAAAGCCATGGATTGTAACAAATTAGCATCTGATAATATTTTCTTTGTGGCATTTGCAAATTGCTCCCAATTTTCAATATCTACAAGTATACCTGCGTCACTTGAAAGTACTTCTTTTGTGTGTGGTATTGCTGTAGCAACTATAGGGCAAGCACAACTCATAGCATATGAGAATGTACCGCTCACTGCTTGATTGGGATCTTTTGAAGTAAACAAATAAATATCTGTTGCTTTTAAATAATCTAAAAGTTCATCAATTTCAAGATACTTATTTATAAATAATACATGATTTTGAAGTGACAACTCTACAACTAATTCTTCTAAATAATCTCTATAAATATCTGTGTTGTTTTTAATTGTATTTGGATGCGTTTTACCAATTATTAAATACAAAACATTAGGTGTATGTTCAATAATGCTAGGTAAAGCTCTTAAAGCTGTTTCTATACTTTTCCCTGGACTTAATAATCCGAAAGTTGACAGTACTGTATAATTTTCTAATTTATATTTCTTTTTCACATTATTAGGGTTTTCATAATTTATAGTATGAGTGCCATGAGGTATATATTCAATTAAATTATCATTTATACCATAATTGTCTTTCAATATTTTTTGTGACTTTTTAGTCATCACAAAAACCTTTTCTGCATAGGAAACCAACAAATTTACAAATGACATTAATTCTATCGATGGATTTGGAATTACACTGTGAAAAGTAAATATTATAGGTTTTTTAATAGCTTCTAAAAAATCTAATAAATAATTCCCAAAAGTACCTCCAAACAACCCAAATTCATGTTGTATATGGACTAATTTAATGGAATAATCATTGTTAATTTCTTTAGCAACTCTCTCATAATCTTCTTTTAATGTTGGATTTAATGAAAAAAGAATATCTCCACTTTTACTTGAATGCTCATTTATATCACAAATAACACAGCTTAAATTTTTACTGAAAGAATTATTGATAGCAGAAATAAGATCTTGTGTAAAAGTAGCAATACCACATTGAGTAGGAGGATATGTTGCAACAAAAGCGATTTTAGTTTTCATAGTAATTATTTTATTATTTATACATTTAAGAGCTCATTTAATAGCATATTTAAATTGACTGAAGCAACTGCAATACAACTATCTGCAGCACCATAATACACATAAAGATCTTCTTTAAAAATTGCAGTTCCTGTTGGAAAAACAACATTATTTACATTTCCTTTTAATTCATAACTCTCTGTTGGAGAAAACAAAGGTTTTTTAAGTCTTCCTATAACTTTTTGAGGATTGTTTAAATCTAGTAAAGCTGCAGATACATGATAAATTAATCCTTTACTTGTTTTTTGTGCAGAATGATAAATAAGCAACCAGCCCTTTGCTGTTTCAACTGGAGGACAACCTGCGCCAATATGGCTACTTTCATATCTATTCTTTGGTAATAAAACAATATGCTTTCTCAAATCAGAAATATAATTTTTCCAAAATTCAACAGTTAATTCATTAGGGTTATTAAAATATAATATTTGAATTGAAGGGTAAAGTCTGTGTAAAAGAGCTAGTTTCCCATTTATTTTTTTTGAAAAAAAAACAAGGTTTTTATCCCATACATAAATTTTGCCTTTCATTAAATTAGAAAGTTTATAACGTAAAAACAAATCATAAAACATTATATGAAAGTGACTAATTTTCTCACAATTTTTTCTAATAAGTTCAGAGTATTCCTCAAAAGTAAATTTTGGAGTTATAATACCTTTTCTTTCAAACTTTTTTAAATCTTTTGAAATTGCATAAGCACCAAAGGCATTAATACCGTCATAAGCTGTGTATGTTAAATAAAAAGTATCATCAATTTTTATTAATCTTGGATCTTCAACACCTTGAAATTCATTACTGTTTTCTGGGTAAAATACAGGATCTTTACTTCGCTCAACAACTTTTAATGGCCCACTTAATTTACAATAGCCTATACACGAGAAATTACCTTGTCTTACCGCACGATAAAACATATGCACTATTTGTTTATCTTGATAAATTGCAGGATTAAAAACACTTTCATTTTCAAAACTATTTTTTGTTTTTTTTAAAATAACACCATGTTTTTTAACTGCAATCATAATTTCTAAAAAATATCATTCAACTTTATAAAATTGAAACATATATGGTAAAGTAACAATGATGAGTATCAATTATATGTTATTTATTTATAATTTTACTAAAACTGCTCATATCAAATCTTAACAAGGTTGTTATATTTAGTTAAAAATTGAATTTCATTTTCACTTTCAAAAGTTTCAACTGCTGCATTATATCCTAAGTTAAATATTTTTTTAAGCATTTTAAAATCGTCTAACGGTAAATATGGTTTAAAGTTTTCGTGAGATTTTTCTGAATCTATAAAGCCATGTTTATTTATGGCGTATTTACTAATTGTAAATAGTTTAAATTTATTAAAAAAATCCAATATTTCTTTCCAACCACAACCGCTTGTATATAATTCTCCCACAACACCACCTCCTGAAAGTACTAAACCTATATTCATTTTAGTTTATGTATTATATTTAATTTATTATTAGAAAAGAAGTTGATTCCTTCTATATTTTCTATAATTATGAATTCTTCTAATAGAATAATTTATAAAACTTCTTAATTTTAAGGAATTGCTCTTATAATTTCTATAACCTTTCCTTTCCTTAAAATTTTAATTTTTAAAGAATCACCTGTTTTTAATTGTTGCATAAGTTGCCAAGATTTATATAAATTATCTTCGTTTGTTAAAGGTATATTTCCTAATGAAAGTAATATATCTCCTCCTACTAACAATTCTTCTTCTTCAATACTCATTTTGTATTCACCTCCTCTTAAACCCAAATAATCACCTAAAGATAAACTTGCTACTTTTTGTATGAGTAAACCACTTTCTTGAGGTAAATTAAATACCTCGGCTAAAGAATCTGAAATTAAATACGATTCAATACCTGTCCAAATTGCTTTATCTTCACATAATAATTTATACGCAATATTAGAAGTAGCAGCAAAACCCAGACCTTGAAAATCTTCAGAATTACTTAAAATAAAACTTGAAATACCTATAACTTCACCTTTCATATTAAACATTGGAGCACCAGAACTTCCTTTATTAATAGCGGCATCAGTTTGTATAAATTCTGTGGATATAAAACCACTTTCTATATGTTTTCTAGTATATTTACCACTAACATACCCAACAGAAAGTGAATGCCCTAATCCAAAAGGGGCTCCAATTACAAAAATTTGATCACCAATTTTAACTTCATCTGAATTGCTTAATTTAACAGTTTTTAAAGGGGTGCTTTTAGGTGAAAGTAATTTAATTAATGCTACATCTGCTGCAGGATAAGAATATAATACCATAGCTGGAATTTCTTCTCCATCAAAAAATTTTACAATAATATTTTCAGCAGTTTGTACTACATGAGACGCAGTTATAATTTCGCCATCTTCAGAAATAACAAAACCAGATCCAATTCCACTAACATTAAATAACAATTGTTGGTAACCTTGCCTTAAAATTTCTGGTTTTGAAGTTTTTATTAAAACTACAGCTTCATTTGTGTTTTCATACAATTGACTAATAGTTTGTCCAAACCCAGAAATACTAATAAAAATAATGATTATATATCGTATAGTTTTCATAATATGAAATTTAAAAGAACATATTTAAAAATAGAAACTCTCCTATTTATAAATTTTAATTTATTCTTTTACAGAAACTTTTGGAGGTTCTAACAANTTAAAAAACTGATCAAGTTTAGGTAAAATAATTATCTCTGTTCTTCTGTTTATTGCTCTTCCTTTACTTGTTTCGTTTGTCGTTTTTGGTATATATTCTGATCTACCTCCAGCAGTCATTCTTTCTGGTTGTACACCAAATTCGGTTTGCATTAACCTAACTATTGAAGTTGCTCTTTTTACACTTAAATCCCAATTATCTACCATACATTCTGTAGAAATAGGAACATTATCTGTATGGCCTTCTACCAAAATATCTAACTGCTTATGGTCATTTATAATTTTTGCTATTTTACCAATAACATTTTTGGCTTGTTCGCTAATTTTATAGCTACCTGATCTAAACAGCATTTTATCAGAGATAGAAACATAAACAACTCCTTTTTTTACTTCAATAGCAATATCTTCATCGTCAAAATCAGCTAAAGATCTTTTTAAATTCATAACCAGCACTAAATTTAATGAGTCTTTTCTTTGCATTGAAGTAGTCAAATTTTTGATGTATATATTTTGCTCATTTAATGCTTCCAACGATTTCTTAATACTTTCTGCTCCTGTTTTACTTACCACAGATAAATCTGAAAGTCGTTCTAATAAATTAGTATTGGTACTTTTAAAATAGTCTAATTGATTTTCTAACTTTTGTACTTTATTTTTTTCGTTAGCCAAATTAGTTTCTGAAATCATTTTTTCGTTTTCGCATAGTTTTAAACTATTTTGATAACGTTGCGATTGATTTTCTAAATCGGTATATTTTTTTTGGCTAACACAAGAAGTTAGAAGTATTAAAAAAATAAGTGCTAAAAATTTTAAAGTTTTCATGTCAATAAATTTTATATGGTTAGAACTCAAAATACTGACACAAAGGGAACTATATTTACAGAATCATAAAATGACCATTATCATTTTAAACTATGATAGTTATTTCTTTCTTGTAACTTATTCGCTCTAAAATGATTAGAACGCGCCAAACATGACTTAAATAAATAAAAACTACAAATTGAAGAGCCTATAAAATTGTAGGAGAACTTTATTTTAATTAATTATTTAAAATTATGAAACCTATTATTCCTGCGATAAAAATAAAACCATACCCTATAAGAACATATTTTTTTAAATCCGTACTTCCTGTCCAAACTGCTATGCCAATTTTTACAATAGTATTTGCTAGTGTAGCCAACAAAATTGCATTTTGAGCTGTTAACAAATCAATTGTTACTCCTCCTAATTTAGATACTGATATGGCAATTGCATCAATATCGGTTAAAGCACTTATTGCACTTGAAATATAAATTCCTTTTGCACCATATTCATTACTTGCATAGCTAACTAATAATAAAATTCCTGTATAAAAAATACCAAAAAACACAGCGTTTCTTATGTTAAGTGGATCTCCTAATAATATTTTATCTTTAAAAGGTGGTTTTGTTAATTGCTTTTTATAAAAGAATATTGTAATTCCTAAAGCTGTTAAAAAAATGATTACCAAAGGTATACCTAACCCATTAAGCATTTTTTTATTAAAAATAAAAACCCATAAAAACATTCTAACCACCATAATAGTAGCTGCTGCAAAAATTCCTACTGCATAATTTTGTGAAAGCTCTGGGGTTTCTTTACTTTTTTTGGAAAACGTAAATGTTACAACTGTACTAGATACCAAACCTCCTAAAATACTTGTTAATATGATGCCTCTATTTGTTCCTAGAAATTTCATTAAAACATACCCAACAAATCCAATTCCTGAAGTTAAAACAATAACCCAACCCACCTCTCTTGGATTGATTACGTTGAAGATACCAAAGTAATTGTTAGGTAAAAAAGGTAAAATTAAAAGTGCAATTACAACAAAACGGACAAATGCATAAAGTTCTTTTTGTGTAAGCTGCCCAATAATAGTCTTTAATTTTATTTTAAGAGATAGTAAAACTACAGTTACCACAGTAAGAGCTAAGCCTTCATTTATCTTGCCTAAAAGTATAAGACCTCCTAATAGAAATGTAAATATTGTTGCAAACTCTGTTGTGCCTCCAATATTCCCTTCATTTGAACTTACCCAATAAGAAATACCTACAATACAAACAACACTTAAAAAACCCGCTATAAAAATCCAATAAGTAAATGTAACCCCTAACAATGCAGTTAAAAAACCTAATAATGCTACAAGTGTAAACGTACGTACACCTGCGAAAATTTCTTCTTTTTCAGAATAGTGAGAAAATTCACGTTCTAATCCTATTACAAATCCTATACCTGTAGTTACAAGTAACCTTATAAGAAAGTCTGATTGTGAGAGTAAAAAATCTTCCATGAAAGTTAATTAATGGTAACCCAAATAATACTGAAAACAATTAAAAAATTAATCCTCTATTTTCTAATTAATTATGAACTATTTCTAAAACTTTAACTCCTTCTTCTGTTTTTAGAGCTTTTATTGTCGATTCATATCCTAAATTGAAAATTACATCTACATTATTTAGTGAAAATGTTCCAAAATTATTCAACTCTTCTGGGTATATTAACAAATTACAATCATTAAATTTTGTGAATGAATCACTTGAAATTTTTATTCGAAAAGCACGTTCAAAAACAGCGTATGAATATTTAAGATCTTCTATTTTCACTTTTTTAAAAGGATTCACATATACACCTATTACTTGATCACAATACATTTTAATAAGATCCACTGGGAAATTATTTAAAGTACCACCATCTATATAATAATTTTCTTTAATTTTTACGGGTGTAAATACTCCAGGATATGCGGCTGAAGCTAAAAGAGGTTTAATTAATTCTCCGCTATTAAATATTTCTAAAGTTCCGCTTAAAATATTAGTTGTAGTGATGAAAAGCTTTTTCTTTAATGTATTAAAATTGTCACTAGGAAAATAATCTCTAAAAACATCATAAAACTTTTCAGTATCAATAAATCCTGGTTTATTTCTAGCATAACTATTAAAGTTAAATATTTGAACTTTTTTAAAGAAATCTAATATTTCTTCCCAATTACAACCACTAGCATATAAAGCACCTACAATTGCTCCAGAACTAGTTCCTGCAATATAAGTAGGATAAATATTATGTTCTTCCAATGCCTTTATTGCACCTATATGCGCAATACCCTTAGCACCTCCTCCTGAAAGTACCAAACCTGTATTCATTTCTTTATATTTTATTTAAAATTATTTTATAATCACTAAATAAAAAATGATGTATCTCAAACTATTATGAAATGGTAAATCATTTTTATAGGATTTTAATGATGTATATCATTTTCAAAAATAACAAGTTCTTTTATCTTTAAAATAAATTATACATGGAAACTAATTTTATAAAAACATTTAATGAAGGTTCTTGGTTAATATATACTTTAATAATTATAGGGTGCATTTTATTGGGGCTTATTTTTCAATGGGTTTTCTTCCAGTTTTTAAAAGCTAATAATCGTAGAAAAAGCACATTTCTAAAAGAACAATTAATTGAACATCTTAATATTCCTTCTAAAATTCTTATCCCAATTTTATTAATTTATATCACTTTGTCTTTTTTAAAATTTAAAGTATGGGGAGAAGTTTTTATTGAAGCTTTAATTATTATTAATTCTGCTTGGCTACTAATAGCATTTTTACAAGCCTTAGAAAAAGTTTTAAAACAAAAATTTTATGTTGAAAGAGAACATAAAGCTAAAGAAAGAAAAATAATTACCCAATTCAAATTTATTAAAAACATTGGTTATGTTGTAATTATTACACTCACTATTGCAATAATTTTATGGAATATTAATGAAGTAAGAGAAATTGGAAAAACAATTTTAACTTCAGCTGGTGTAATAGGAATTATTGCCGGAGTTGCAGCCCAAAAATCTATTGCTAACCTTATATCAGGTTTTCAAATAGCCCTTACACAGCCAATTAAAATTGATGATGAAGTAGTTGTAGAAGGTGAATTTGGTACTATTGAAGATATAACACTTACGTATGTTGTTGTTAAAACATGGGACTGGAGAAGACTGATATTACCTTTAAATTATTTTAATGAAAAACCTTTTACAAATTGGACTTTTAGATCTAAAGAACATATATGTAGTGTCTTCTTTTATGTAGATTATACATTTCCTGTTGAAGAATTAAGAGCCGAATTTTTTACAATCCTAAATGAAAACCCTCTATGGGATAAAAATATTGCAACTTTGTTAGTAACAAATACAGATAACAGAACTATGGAAATCCGGGCTACGTTTAGTGTAAAAAATCCATCAGATGCTTGGAATTTACGTTGTAGTATTAGAGAACAATTAATAAAATACATTCAAGAAAACTATCCTGAAACCCTACCTAAAATACGAAAAACAACTACAAATAAAATGTGTTAATTTTCATATTTTACTTGTAGTTACTTCGCAATGTTATTATCTAATTTATTTTACATCTTCTTTAAAAAAACCCTTTAGAGCCTTAGCAAGTTCATCAATATCATGATTAAACTCTTCTTCAAACTTTTTTTCCTTTTCTTTTGCTTGTTCATCAAACTCTATCAAATTATTTTTGTATTCGTCTGTTCTTTGTTTTAATTTTTCTTTAAGTTCATTATTTAGATTTTCTTGTTGTTCCTTTTTAGCTTTAGAAATTTCTTCTCTTAATTCCTTTATTTGGATTTCAGAATTTTCAATTACAGATTTAGATGTTTTATTAAATTTTTCCCAATCTGATTTTACAGCAGTTTCAATTTCATATCTAGCATTTTTTTTAACCTGTTTTAAATCTTCTCCTGCTTCTTTTATATTCTCCTCGACTTTTTTTACATCTTTTTTAGATGCTTCACCTCAACTTATAAAAAACGTTCCCACCATAAAACTTACTATGGTAAAAAATAACATCCTTGTTTTCATAATCTTTTTTTTATTAAAATTTGTTTAAATTATTTTATTCTAAAACATTTTATATTCTCTTTTTAAGAAAGAGCATCTTCTAATTCTTCATTTAGCTCAGCTAATTTCATTTTCTTATTATTAATTCTTTTTTTAAGCCTTTCTATCCTTACCTTGTTTATTGAACCTGAGATAGTATCTTCATATTTATTAAGTCGTGATTTTAATTTATCTATTTCAGCTTTTGTTTTTTCCTTAATATCCATAAAAGTAGTTTTCCCTTTAGATTCCAACTCTGCTATTTTTTCTTTTTGTTTTGAGTACAATTCAGAAATCCTACGAATAATTTTTTCTTTTTGCTCAAATGTGGCTTGTCCAAGTTCTTTACGAGCATCCTCAATATCTTCTTCTAATTCATCTATTCTATCTTTAATATCTTGCACTGTAGATTTTGATTTAGATTCCAATTCTGCAATTTTTTGTTTTAGTTTTGAATTCAATTCTAAAACCCTACGATTAATTTTTTCTTTTTGTTCAAATGTAGCTTGTTCAAGTTCTTCACGAGCAAACTCAATATCTTCTTCTAATTCATCTATTCTATCTTTAATATCTTGAATAGTAGATTTTGCCATAAATTCCAATTCAGTAATTTTTTCTTTTCGTTTTAAATTCAAATTTGTAATCTTTTCATTAATTTTTATTTCTTCTTCTAACGCGGGTTCTTTTAATTCACCCAAGCATCTTCTAACTTAGCTTCTAAGTCATATATATCATCCTTTATGTCCTGAACGGTAGATTTTGTTTTGGATTCTAGCTTTTTAATTTTCATCTTACGTTTAGACTTTAATTTGGTAATTTTTTCTTTAATTTTTTCCTTTTCATATTTAGTTGCATTTTTTAAATTTTCCCTGCTATTTTCAATCATTTCTTCAATATCTTCTATTCTGTCATCTAAATAAATACTATATTCAATATCTGCATCTGTAGTTGAAATAACTGCATTAAAAGATTCCATATAATTACCAATTAATACTGAGCTATCCTCATCAACTTCTGCAACAATAGCAATAGTACCTGTTTCCATTTTATTATGAATGTTTCTTAAAAAATCTTCATCAAAATCATACCATTTAATACCAACATTAGCACCAATTTCAGTACGTGTAAATAAACCAATTGCTAAACCTATAGGCCCAATTACACCTCCTAAAATATTTCTAATGGCAGATTCTGAAAGTGTTTTCCATTCTTTATTATCTATATCTTTTTTTAAAACTTGATATATATCATTTTCATTTCCCCTAATCATGATATAATCATACAATGTTATTTCTCCAAATGAGTCCAATTCCTCAATTTTTTGTAAAGCTTTTAAAGCTTTCGCTTCTTCTGTAAAAGAAGCTAAAATTATAGTTGCCATCTTTTTGTTATTTAAACGGTTATTACTTATTTTTTAATTTTAATACTACTAAATATTTAAAGTTAATTAGATTAAATATTAATCACAATGATGAATATTAACACATTAAAACTGTTTATTTTTAAATATTGAGATTACAATCATAAACCCTAAAATTGCAGATATAACGAAACCTACAGCTCCAAGAATAGGGATGTTGTATATTTTTGGAGGCATATCTGACATAACTAAAAGTGCTGATCCTATTGACAATGCTGCAATAATAATTGAGTATACCAAACGAGTAGATGCCCTATTTAATGTGTTTTCAAGTTCTTTAGCTCCTTTGTGCTCATGAATTATTACTAATTCACCTTCCTTTACTTTTTCAAGAATACTTTGTATATCATCAGGTAATGTAGTAAGGAGATTCGTTATATTCTGAAATTTTTTGAAGTTATTCTTTATAAATCTTTTTGGGCTATACCTTCTTACTGAAATAGTTCTAATATATGGCTCTAAATTATTTGTGATATTAAATTCTGGGTCTAATTTTAAACCAATACCTTCAATTAACACCAATGCTCTCATTAACATATATAGATAGTGCGGCAAAGTTATTTTATTATGGTATATAATATTTTTAAACTGCTCAAAAAGCGTGTCTAACCTTATATGTTGTATATCTATGTTACTTATATTTTGTAATAATTCATATATATCGTATTCAAACTTCTTTTGATCTGGAATAGAAGATTTTACAGCAATTTTCTTTATGTCAGAAACAATTTTTTTTGTATTTTTTTGCATAAAATGAATGAGAAGGTCTTCTAAAAGTTCTTTATCATTAGGCATAATATTCCCTATCATACCAAAATCAATAAAGCATAATTGCCCCTTTTCTGGCAATACAAAAATATTACCAGGATGAGGATCTGCATGAAAAAAACCATATTCTAATACTTGTTTTAGATATAAATTAACCCCAACCTTAGCAACATCTTTAACATTAACATTAAGTGCCGTAAGTTCTTCTATTTCTGAAACTTTTATGCCATTGATATATTCCATACAAATAATATGATCATTAGATAACTCTCTATAAACCCTTGGAACATAAATTGACTCATCCTCTTTAAAATTCTTAGCAAAACGCTCAACATTGTCTATTTCCCTTAAAAACTGCAACTCTTCATAGATACTTTTTTCAAATGAAAGTACAATTTGTATAGGCTGAAAAGCTTTAACTTGTTTGCTGTACTTTTCTAATCCCTGAGCTATTTCTTTCATAACCAAAATATCAGTCTCAATAGTTTCTTTGATATTAGGACGTTGAATTTTAAGTATAACAACTTCTCCATTTAACAATTCAGCTTTATGAACTTGGGCAAGTGAAGCTGCTGCCAAAGGTTTAGAATCTATAAATTGAAAGTAATCAACAATATTAATATTTAGCTCTTCTTCAATAACTTCTTCCACATCAAAGTTTTCTATTAGAGGAACTTCATCTTGCAATTTTTCAAGTTGCTTAATTAGTTCTGAAGGAAGAATATCTTCTCTACTACTAAATATTTGCCCTAACTTTACATAGGTAGGGCCTAAATCTTCCAAAACCATTCTAATACGTTCAAACTTTGAAAAAGAGAGTAGTTTTTCAGTATCTGGATATTTCTTATAATATTTGTTTGGAATTATTTTTCTTATTTGGCTATTAGACATAATATCTTCAAAGCCGTACTTTGCAAGTACACTAAAAATTTTAGTATACCTTTTAAGTTCATTACGTTTATGAAGTTTTAAACTAACCATTTTTTTATTTTTTCACTACATATATTCTGAAAGGAATCTGTAAAATTCTTTTTTTAGATCGGTATAAACCCGTCTTTGAACATCCATATGATTTCTAAATTCAATATGTTTTTTAACTAACTTTTTATTAAGAACTCTCTCCCCTTTTTTACTATGTGCCGCTATATTTGTTTCATGTAAAAAAATATCATCCTGAAATTTATTTATTACATCTTCCTGTATAATAAACTGATTTTGATAATGTTCTAATTGAGCCAAAACATTTTTATCTGTCCATCTTTTAACAATTTCATCTAATCTGTTTTTAAAAGATTTTAACTCATCTTCCCAAAAAAAGAGTTCACGCCTCCATTGTTTGTGCTCAAAATACAAATCCGAATTAAAAATAACTGCTGTTTCCATATTATGTGTTTTTGTTTAAATAATATTTAATCCCCTATATTTTTAGGGGTGTCTTTAATTCTTTTTCCCATTATTTGTTCAAGATCTTCTAAATAAACAACCTCCTTTTTCAACAATAATTTTGCTAAAGTTTTTAGTTCATTTTTATGTTCTAATAATAAACTCTTTGTCCTATTATAAGCTGAATTTATTAAATCTTGTACTTCTTTATCTATAAGTTGTGCCATATTTTCACTATAAGGTTTTCCTAAAAATCGTTCACTTTCACCTGTAGAATCATAAAAACTCATTGGGCCAATTTCTTCATCTAATCCATAAAAAGCTACCATATTATAAGCTTGTTTTGTTACTTTTTCTAAATCATCTAAAGCACCTGATGAAACTTCATTAAAAATTATTTCTTCTGCAGCTCGACCACCTAATGAAGCACAAATTTGATCTACAAATTGAGATTTGGTTATAATTTGATATTCTTCAGGGAGATACCAAGCAGAGCCTAAGGATTTACCTCTTGGAATAATCGATACTTTAACCAATGAATCTACATTTTTTAGATGCCAACTTGCAACAGCATGACCAGCTTCATGGTGTGCTACAATTTCTTTTTCTTTAGGAGAAATTATTTTCCCCTTTCGTTCTAATCCACCAACTATACGATCTCTAGCTTCCATGAAATCTTCTTGTTCTACAAGTTTCTTTTTTTTACGAGCTGCAATTAATGCGGCCTCATTACAAATATTTGCAATATCTGCTCCTGAAAATCCAGGACTTAATGAGGCTAATAATTTAACATCTATATCTTTTGCTTTTTTTATAGGTTTTAAATGAACCTGAAATATTTCTATACGCTCTTGTTTATTGGGTAATTCTAAATAAATATGACGGTCAAATCTTCCAGGGCGTAATAACGCTTTATCCAAAATATCTGCTCGGTTAGTTGCTGCCAACACAATTACTCCTGTGTTGGTTCCAAAACCATCTAATTCTGTTAACAATTGATTTAAGGTGTTTTCTCTTTCATCATTAGACTGAAATGCATTTACTTTACTACGAGCACGCCCAACAGCATCTATTTCATCAATAAAAATAATACTTGGTGCTTTTTCTTTGGCTTGTTTAAATAAATCCCGCACACGAGAAGCACCTACTCCTACAAACATTTCAACAAATTCAGATCCTGACAATGAAAAAAAAGGAACATTGGCTTCTCCAGCTACCGCTTTCGCCATTAACGTTTTACCTGTACCTGTTGGACCTACAAGCATAACACCTTTGGGNATTTTAGCCCCTAATTTTGTATATGTTTCTGGGTTTCTTAAAAAATCAACAATTTCCTCTACTTCTCTTTTTGCTTCTCTTAAACCTGCCACATCTTTAAAAGTAATGGTGCTTTTGGTGTCTTTATCCATCAATTTTGCTGTTGATTTTCCAAAATGAAAAATAGAACCTCCCATAGCATTCTTCCCTACTCCTTTTGCCATTAAAAACCAAAAGAATAGTAAGATTCCTAAAGGTAAAACCCATGAAATAATAGTAAGCCAACTAGTTCGGCTTTCATATCTAATCTCAACTATTTCATTTGGAAGAAATTCCTGTTGAGCTTGTTGTAATTTATTTTCAAAACTTTCTATAGACCCAATTTGAATTAAATAATGAGGTCCTATTTCATAATTAAAAAGGTTTTTTGAAGTTTGCTGATACTTTGGATCTTTTAACTTTTCTTGTTTGATATAAATTTCGGCTATCTCTTTGTTTACAACAATTATTTTAGAAACATCATGCTGACTTAACATGGTTCTTTCAAATTCACCCCATCCAATTTCATTGGTTTTAATCGTTAAAAAATAAGGTATTGAAATAAAAATTATTAAAAGAAATATTATATATAACCAATTAATTTTTAACTTTTTTGGAGACTTAGTTGACTTTTGCTTTTTAGACAAATCCGTTCTTTTATGTAACTTCTTTTCGTTATCCATTATCTAAAACTATAAATTGATTTAGGGCTTCTAAAGCTTCACATCCATAAACTATAGATGATTCCCCTCCCATATAAACGGCCACACTAATTGCTTCTAAAATTTCAGAAAAACTATTACCGGCTTTAAGTGCTTCATTAATATGGAGTGTTACACATCCACTACATTTCAAGGAAATAGCAATTCCAAGGGCTATTAATTCTTTTGTTTTTAAGTTTAAAGCACCTCTTGCATTAGTTTCCTTTCTCAGGTTTTTAAAATTTTTTATTGTTTGAGGCATCACTAGTTCTAATTCTTGTAATGATTTTTCCAAATCATTATAACTTTTACAATAATCTTTAATCATAACTTAGCTATTTAATAATTCATTTTTATTTTTTATGAAAACTCTAAAGTTGAATAACCCTATATTTTAATAATATCTGAAGGCGTTTCAACTAAAATTGTTTTATCTCCTCTTAAAGCAATGGGTTGTTTCAATATTTCAGGATTTTTCTTAATCATTTTAACCCAATCTTCAGAAGACAATTCATGAGGTTCAAATTTTACTTTATATGATGGATGCTCTTGATTTACTAAATCTTTAATTTCTAAACCTAAACGGTCTGCAAGTTCTGCAATTTGAGTTCCTGTAATAGGTGTTTTTAAAATATCTATCGTTTGCAAAGCCAATCCTTCAGCTTTTGCATACGCCAATGTTTGCTTAGCTCTTGATGAATTTGAGCTATAAAACAATGTAATTTGTAGGTTTGATGTTGCAATTTCTCCCATAATCTTAAATTTTAAATAAATACTATTATGTTATAGTATGGTGTGTTTCAATATGATGCTTTAATAATTGTTTTAAATTTTCTAAATATTCATGCAATACCTTTTTATCAATAGTTGGATTCTTTTTTGAAGGAATAGTAGCTGGATTTTCATCTAAAAACTGATAAAGCTCAGGATACTTGGTTTCTATCGTTTTTATAAGTTGAGAAATCTCACTTAATAATGACTGTAAATTATTCATTTTATTAATTTTAAATAGTTCCTGTCTTTTCAATTTCATTCATAGCGTAATGCATCAATTGGGTTTAATTTAGCCGCTTTTCTAGCTGGAAAAAATCCGAAAATGGTCCCTACTAAAGCCGAAAATCCAAAACCAATTAAAATAGAATAACCTGCTGTTGGTATAAAAAAATCTGTCAATTTATAGATTACCTGATTTCCTATCATTCCAACAACAATTCCTATGGCTCCTCCCGCCAAACTCAATACAATAGCTTCAATTAAAAATTGCGTTAAAATATCACTTTCTCTAGCTCCAATTGCTAAGCGCGTTCCTATTTCACGCGTACGCTCAGTTACAGAAACTAGCATTATATTCATAATTCCTATACCGCCTACAATAAGTGAAATACCTGCTATAGAGCCTAATACAATAGTTAAAATTCCTGTTACATTTCCTGTAATTTCTTGGAGTTCAATTTGTGTCATAATTTCAAAATCATCCTCTTCACCTTCTAATATTCTGTGTGATTCTCTTAAAAGTTCAGTAGCTTCAATTTTAGCATCTACAATATGATCTTCACTTAAGGCACTACCCATAAGCATATTATAACCTCTTTGATGACCATACAATCTATTTTGTATAGTTGTAAAAGGAGCTATTAACATATCATCTTGATCTTGCCCCATTGTACCTTGTCCTTCTTCCTTCAATAAGCCAACAATAGTAAAAGGCACTTTATTTATTCTAATTTTCCTTCCTACGGGATCTAAACCAGAGAAGAGTTCTTCTCTAATAGTTTCTCCTATAACACAAACTTTTCGGGCTATTTTTACATCTTCTTCAGTAAAAACATCTCCTGATGAAATCTCTCTACTTAAAATTTCAAAGTAATCTTGAGATACACCATAAACAGTTGTAGATTTATAACCATCAGGTCCAATAACCTGAGCTCCAATAGCTACTAAAGGTGATAATTTGGGTATCCAAACAGCGTTCTTTTGTAAAATTTCAAAATCTTTTTTATCTATAGGCTTCCCCATTCTTACCTCAATTCCAGCTTTATGTTCTTCTTTAGTCATTACCATTAGTAAATTAGTTCCCAACCCAGATATCTGATCCTGAATCTGTTGAGTTGCTCCTTCACCTGCAGAAATAGTCATAATTACAGCTGCAACCCCTATTATAATACCTAGCATAGTAAGTATGCTTCTAGTTCTATTTTTATAGATGGCTTGAAAGGCAACTTTGAATGTTTTTATTAACTGTTTCATTATTTAGTCGTTTTAAGACTTTGGTTTAGCTTCTAATTCCAATTCTTTAAGTGCAAACTCTTTTGTACTTCTGTTCTCTATAATTTTATCTATTAAAATTCTTCCATCTCTAAATGTTACTATACGCTTGGAAAATTGGGCTATTTCAGGCTCGTGAGTAATCATTAAAATAGTTTTTCCTTCATCATTTAACTTTACAAATAAATCGGCTATATCTATACTGGTAATACTATCTAAATTCCCTGTTGCCTCATCGGATAATATTAGCGTAGGATTGTTTACCAAAGCTCTGGCAATAGCAACCCGTTGCTGTTGTCCTCCTGAAAGTTCATTAGTTTTATGATATATACGATCACTTAATCCTACTTGTTCTAAGGCTTTTTTAGCAATTTCTTCTGTGTTTGAAAATCTGCCTGTTCTATCATAAATTAAAGGAAGTTCTACATTTTCAAGTGCTGAGGTACGAGATAGTAAATTGTAACTTTGGAAAATGAAGCCAATTTTTTGATTTCTTATATCTGCTAGTTGATTTTTATTCAATTTATTAACGTGTACACCATCTAAATAATATTCTCCAGAAGAAGGTTTGTCTAAGCATCCTAAAATATTTAATAATGTAGATTTCCCCGACCCAGAAGATCCCATAATAGCCACAAACTCTCCTTCTTCAATAACCAAATCAACATCTGTAAGTGCGTGTACTTCAATCTCTCCAGTTTTAAATACACGACTTACTTTTTTGGTTTCTATGACTTTATTTACAGGCATACTTTCTATTTTTTAGATTTAATACCGTTAATAGCCTTTATATCTTTTGATAGTTCTGATCCATCTAGAAATTTTTTAATTTCAGATTGCAATCCTGTTTTAATACCAACTTCAACAAACTTTAAATCTAGTTTTCCATTAGTATTCTTGTAGAAAAACATATCCATATTTTTAGGTAAATTTTTCTTGAAATTTGCTGGCGTATAAATTTCCTCATTATTAATAGCTTTATTAAATTCTTGCTGTAATGAATCTGAAAGCATTTTTTTAGCTTTCTCTTGTAAAACAGGTTTTATTTCTTCCAACATAACTTCAGTAGGTCTAAATCGAAAAGCAGAATTGTTGATTAGCAATACGTCTTTTGCGCTATCTGTAATAAACTCAAGATTGGCTGTCATTCCTGGGAGCAATAATCTTTCTTCATTATTTACATCAACAACTACTTGATAATTAACCACATTATTTATCTCTATTGGCTGTAATCTTATTTGGCTAACTAGTCCCTTAAATTCTCTTTCAGGATAGGTTTGCACAGTAAAACGTACCTCCATTTTATCAATAATATATCCTATATCACTTTCATCTACATCAGCCAGAATTTGCATTTTTGAAAGGTCTTCAGCTACAATAAACATTCTTGGTGTTGCGAATGATGCCGCTACCGTTTGCCCTTCTTCTACGCTACGTTCAGTTACAGTTCCACTAATTGGTGAAGTAATACGTGTATACCCTATGCTAACTTTTATGCTTTTCACTGCTGCTTCCGCAGCCTTTTTAGTGCTTGCAGCTTGATCATAAGTATATTTGGAATTGATATATTTTTGCTGTGAAATAACTTTTTCTTCAAATAAACCTTTATCTCTCTCGTATTCTTCCTTAGCTTGGTTTAGTTGTGCTTGACTAACAGCTAAATTTGCTTGTGCATTTATCAAATTAGTTTCTAATAACTTTAAATCCATTTCAGCCAAAAGTTGCCCAGCTCTAACCTTATCGTTATAGTCTACATAAATCTTTTTAATGGTACCTGATATTTGGGTACCTACTTCTACAGTATTAATAGCTTCTAAAGTACCAGTACTAGATACAACAGCCTCAATAGCTCCTTTTTCAAGAGATGTATATGTGAATTTTATTTTTTTTTCATCTAATTTTGGCTTTACTATTATAAAATAAACAGCTACACCTGCTATTAAAATTATCGGGATAATCCATTTTAGTTTTTTCATGATTCACTATTCTTTACCTATTAATAATTGGTAGTCATAATAAGTTGATTTATAATCTGATATGGCTTGTAACCAATTTAAACGAGCTTGGGTATACATTAATTCGGCATCATTTACTTCTAAAAAAGTTCCTATTCCATATAGATATCTCTTTTTTGCTAATGCCAATGCATTAGTGGTAAGGTTCATATTCTCTTTTAGCACAGTTACTTTTTGTCTTGAAAATTCTAATTGTGATAGTAATTCATCAAATTGCATACGGTATTCTCTTATGGCATTTTCTTTTTCCTCTTCAGCAATTTTTTTAGCTATTACTGCCTGCTGAACTTTATTTTTTGTGATTGTACCATTAAAGATGCTGAATTGTAATTGCATACCAACAAGACTGGTATTAACCCAATTATAATTAGAAACTTTAAAATCATTAGCTTGTGCTTGATAATTGTAATTACCTATTGCATTCAATGTAGGATAGTAAGCAGATTTTACTAAATTTATTTGTTTTTTATTCAGTTTAACATCAATATCCAATTGTTTTAATCTGCTGTTTTGTTTCAACATTTGATCTATACTTCCTTTTAAGGTAAGTTCATCTTCAATTAATGTAATAGGCTCTGTTAATATTAAATTATCATTGCTTTTTAAGCCTAATAATAGTTTTAAATTATTAGCTGCCGGAATAATATTACTTTGTGCCTCTAAAAGATTATTTTTTGCATTTGCCACCTGTACTTTTGCTGAAGTAAGATCATATTCGGTAAGTGTTCCTTTATCTAATCTTTTTTGAATATCTTGTAATATATCTTGTGCGTTTTGAAGCCTACTTTTCTGTACTTCTACTACTTCCTGAATAATTAAATAATTGAAATATGATTTTTTTGTGGCATTTATTACAGATTGTTGAATCCCTCTAGACAACTCATTTTGAAAATCAAGTCCAGTTTCAGCAATCTTTTTATTCGCAAAATTAGAATTTGAATATAAAGGCAGCGTAAGATTTAATGAACTACTATAATCATTATCTGAACCAAGTTTTGTTGCAGTACTCGCTTCAGATAAAAATAGTACTTGTTGATCTATATTCCTGTTATAATTGGCATTTAAATAAACTTTTGGTAAAAAATTACCTTTGGCTTCTTTTAAGCTAAATTTTGTAGTATTAACTTGATAATTTGCAATAACAACATCAGTATTTTTTTGTAAAGCTAATTCAATAGCATCATTCAAACCAATAGAAATACTGTCTTGTGAAAAGATAAATTGACCACTTAAAACTAACAAGGATGCTAACAGTAATTTAATTTTAAAAAACATCATACTACTATATTTTAAATACTAAAAAACAATAACACAATACAAAAAATGTATTAAAAATTATACTTTATTGAAATTTTAAACCTCTTTCTAAAATTTGTCAAAATCGCCTAACTAACTGTTATTTGACGAATAAACTCATCGCTTTCAATTATGTGCTCAGTTACCGAAAACACTTCTTTTCTATTGGTTCTAAACTTTTTTATAAACGTTGTAATGTCATCTTCAAGTTGTTGATGTTCTTCTCTAAATTTATGAGAATCGTATTTAAAAGGATTGTCAATTAAATAAGCTAAATGCACTAAATGTTTTTCTACACGTTTTAATAAATTAGAACATTGCTTACTTATTTTAAGAATATTAGCACCAATTTTTCTTACAAAATCTGTGTCTTCTTTTTTTGAAATCCAAACAAAATATTTATCAATTAAATGATCTAAAAAAATTAAATCATCCTTATAAAATAATAAATCAGAATTCCAATGCTCAGTTAACACATATAATTCTTGCCAGTTGGCTTCAAAAATATAAGTACCATTGGGTCTACTTCTTAAACTTGTTAAATTACTTTTCATAATGCACTTTTTATACTATAAAATTATTAAGGTATCCTATATATATAAATGACCTAAGTCATTAATAAATAGCTGTAAAATGAGACATATCATTTATTGACAGTAAAGTGATTTTTAACTTTATTTATTATTTAATAACAACCTATTAATTATTGTATGAAAACTATTTTACATGCAACTGATTTTTCAGATAATGCAATCACAGCATTAAAATATGCATATGTATTTAGTAAAAAAACAAAAGCAGTTTTATGGGTTATTCATATTTTTAACAATGCAACATTAGCATCAGATATTAATGAGCCATTTTTATTACCTATTGAAGAAAGTATTCAGCAAAAAAATACTAAACTTAAAGAATTTTGCGAATCACATTTAGAGGGTGATTTTGAGAAGCTAAATATACAAATTGAAGCCATAGAAAATAGCTCTATTGTAGCTGGAATTATTTCAAAAGCTAATGAATTATTTGCTTCTTTAATAATTACTGGAATTAAAGGTAAAAGTGCAATTAAAGAGGTTTTAATAGGGAGTACTACTAAAAAATTAATTGAAAAAGCACCTTGTCCTATTTTAACAATTCCAATAAATACAATTCTAGATACTATGAAAACCATAGTATATACCACTGATTTTGAAGAAGAAGATATCATTGCCATTTTCAGACTGGCTGAAATTGCCGAAATTTTTAATGCTACCATTAAAATTATACATATTTTTCAAAAAAGTGATAC
>JGI24025J20009_10000347_pt1 | contig 36001 bp, 37 predicted proteins | sample Cruoilmetagenom3_FD_20009 | JGI IMG/M metagenome (IMG submission 20009) | reverse complement strand
CGTCTCAAAACTCTCAGCGGGCTCACGCCCTATGAATACATCTGTAAGATCTGGACTTCTGAGCCGGATCGATTCATCCTGAACCCGATCCACCAGATGCCCATAGCGAAACCGCCTGTGCCGCCTATCTTGACAACCAAAGCGTCCACTTGGATTTCCATCCACATGTGCGGCATGCCGTGCCGCTGCCCAAGGTCGTGGAGTTGAGGGGCGTTGTCCCGGAAAACTGGGAGTACCGCTCCTATCGCATGACCCAGAACGACCTGTTCTCGGTAAACTTTGCGCAGATGATGACTGATCATGTCTATATTCATACGATCATTCCGACCGGGCCGGGCACCTGTATTTCCCTATGTATGATGCTGATCCCCGAAACCCCGAAAACCGACAAGGCAGAACGCTACTGTGCCAAGAACTATGATCTGATCCGCAGCGTGTTCGAGGAGGATTTCGTGATCGGCGAGGGTATTCAGAACGGTTTCGCGGCGCATGCAAACGCGGAACTTCTGTTCGGAAAATTCGCATGCGGGCTGCAATTCGGCCAGAAATCCATTGATGAGGCTGTCGCCGGGCGGCTGACCGTCTAGCCCTGAAACCACGGGTTTGCCGCGAGTATCATGTCGATTGAAAAAGGTCGGGTTTTCGGGCGGTTGCCAGCGTGAACGCATAACATGAACCTGCATGACTCTGATGCGATACAGCTTCTGATTGTCCCCGTGTCAGCTTTTCTTGTTTCTGTTTATCTGACGTTCACTCGCATCACTGTATTTCGGACTGGTAAATCACTTCAGGGCGACAGCGCCAGAGGCGGGTAATGAACAGGTTTTCAATGTTGGTTCTGACGGTTGCTTTGTGCTTTTCGGCCGCTCTTGGATAATCGGTGAGTGCCGCTGAAACTGCGCAGCGTAATCAAAATGAAAAGATGACCCTCAAATTGAACGAGGCCGGGCGTCAACGGATGCTGACACAGCGGATGAGCAAGGCCGCCTGTCTTGCGCAGCTGGGGGTAGATGCCGCGCTGCATCGCAAGATTGCCCAAGATGCAGCTTTGCGTTTCGGTTTGGTTCTGACGGGGCTGCAACAGGGCAGCGCCGATCTTGGGTTCGAGGCGGAAACCAGCCGCATGGTCTTGATCCAGCTGGAAAAAACCGAAGTATTATGGAACCGGTTTGCGCCGCTTGTCGGTCGTTTGTCGGGCGAGGCCGGCGATGAAAGCGCGCTGGCCGCATTGCGGAAAAGCAATGTGCGTTTGCTGAAGCAGATGGACAGGTCAGTCACTGCGATCCAGTCGGAAATGGCGACCGGTGTGGAATTTTCGCAGCAGGCCATGGCCCTGAACGTGGCAGGGCGCCAGCGGATGCTGACCCAGAAGGCGATCAAGGATATGTGCATGGTCATGTCCGGCATCGACCCTGAAGCGGACCGCAAGGCATTGCGCGCGACGGTCGCAGAATTCGAGAACTCCCTGCGGGATCTACGCGAGGGCAGCCCGGCGCGCAGCCTGATCGCCGCCCCGACATGGGAGATCGACGCCCAACTGGAAATGGTCGAAGGGCTTTGGTTCGAATTGTCGCCGATCGTTCAGACGGTCATGTCCGGCGACGATATCAGCAAAAGCGATCTGGGCTATGCCGCCTTCATTGCCGAGGCCGTGCTGGCCGAGATGAACAACGCCGTCCGGATGTACGAGAAACTCTGATCCCCCTCAGGATATCTCGGCAACCTGTCTGCATTTCCTTGCCCCGGGGCATGATGCAGACAGCAAGGGAAGGGCGGGCCGGTTGTGGCCTGCCCGTTTTGCATGGCCGCCTCGGGCGGTGTTCCCGGTAGTTTGAAGAACGCGGCCCATTATGTTGCCGCACTTGTTCGGACGGCAGTATATGGCCTTGTCCACGCCTGTCGGCATGGCCGCTTGCCGCCGAGTTGCAATGCAGCACCAAACCCCCTTGCAGACAGGGCTTAGGACCAATAGAAGGGCCGAGATTTGAACATATGCCCGCGCGGGCACGCGCGCGCCCGAACCGGAACAAGGAAGACAAGATGCAGGTCACCGAGACCCTGAACGACGGCCTCAAGCGCGGCTACGAGATCACCCTGACCGCCGCAGAGCTGGATGCCAAGGTGGAAGATAAGCTGAAAGAAGCGCAGCCTGAGATCGAGATGAAGGGTTTCCGCAAGGGCAAGGTGCCCATGGCCCTTCTGCGCAAGCAGTTCGGCGAACGTCTGCTGGGCGAAGCCATGCAGGAAGCCATCGACGGCGCCATGAACGAACATTTTGAAAAAACCGGCGACCGCCCCGCGGTTCAGCCCGATGTCAAAATGGAAGACGGCGAAGCTTGGAAGCTTGGCGATGACGTCAAGGTTACCATGACCTATGAAGCCCTGCCCGAGATTCCCGACCTGGAGGTCAAGGGGCTCAAGCTGGAGCGAATGACCGTCAAGGCTGACGACGCTGCCGTGGACGAGGCGCTGGCCAGCTTGGCAGAAAGCGCCCAGAATTTCGAAGACCGCAAGAAGGGTTCGAAAGCCAAAGATGGCGACCAGGTGGTGTTCGATTTCACCGGTAAGGTCGATGGCGAAGCCTTCGAAGGTGGCGCGGCGGAAGATTACCCGCTGGTCATCGGCTCGGGCCAGTTCATCCCCGGTTTCGAAGAGCAGCTGGTCGGCGTGAAAGCTGGTGAAGAAAAGCAAGTCACCGTGACCTTCCCGGAAGAATACGGCGCGGAAAACCTGGCCGGCAAGGAAGCCATCTTTGACTGCACCATCAAGGCCGTCAAAGAGCCGAAGGCCGCCGAGGTCAACGACGAGCTGGCCACTAAATACGGTGCCGAGAATCTGGACGCACTGAAGGGTCAGGTCTCTGAACGTCTGGAAGCCGAATACGCTGGCGCGGCCCGCGCGGTGATGAAACGCGACCTGCTGGACAAGCTGGATGGCATGGTGTCCTTCGAACTGCCGCCGTCTCTGGTGGAAGCCGAGGCCAAGCAGATCGCGCACCAGCTGTGGCATGAGGAAAACTCCGAGGTTCACGATCACAACCACGGTGAGATCGAAACCACGGACGAGCATAACAAGCTGGCCGAGCGCCGCGTACGCCTGGGTTTGCTGCTGGCCGAAACCGGTCGGAAGGCCGAGGTCGAAGTGACCGATGCCGAGATGACGCAAGCCATTATGAACCAAGCCCGCCAGTATCCGGGTCAGGAGCGTCAGTTCTTTGAATTCGTGCAGCAAAACCAGCAGATGCAACAGCAGCTGCGCGCGCCGATCTTTGAAGACAAGGTTGTCGATCACATCGTGGATCAGGCCGAGGTTTCGGAAAAAGAGATCAGCAAGGACGACCTGCAAAAGGCTGTCGAGGCGTTGGACGACGAGTGATCGCACAGTATTTCCGCCCCGTCGCCAGCATCAGTGCAGCGCGGGGCGGAAAACAAGTAGCTCTTTAGGGGGCAATGTGGAAAGAGCCGCTCAAGGGAGCGGCTCTTTTTCATTGGGGCTTAGCTTGCCTTTCGATGGACAGGGGCGCTGCTTGTGTTGTCGTCAACCGTGAAGAAATCGATTTCGGTCGCTAGATCCTGTGCGCCTTGCATCAGGTGCCGCCCGGCGCTGCTTGTTTCCTGCACCATGGCCGCGTTCTGCTGAGTCACCTGATCGATCTGCGAAACGGAGGCGTTGATTTCGGACAGGGTTTGTGACTGCTCCTGCACGCCGCCAACGATATCCTGAACACGGTCCGAAATCGTGTTGACGCCTTCGAAAATCGTCGTGAATTCGGTGTTCGCGCGGCCGACCAAACCGGCTCCTTCGTTCACATTTTCTGTACTGATTTGGATCAAGCCTTTGATTTTCTGCGCGTATTCCGAGCTGCGCTGCGCCAAACTGCGCACTTCGGAGGCGACGACGGCGAACCCGCGCCCGGCTTCGCCTGCGCGTGCGGCTTCCACCCCGGCGTTCAGCGCCAAAAGGTTCGTCTGGAAGGCAATCGTTTCGATAACCGAGATGATCTGTGCAATCTGATCAGAGGATTTTTCGATCCTCTCCATCGCCTCGGTCAGGTTGTGGACCAGATCGCGCCCGCCTTGCGCCGCGCCGCGGGTCTGGATGGCGACACCATGCACTTCGCTGGCTTTGTCGGCCGTGGACTGCGCCGTGGCGGTCACGGCCTGAACGGCCGCGGCTGTCTGTTCCAGGGAAGCCGCTTGCGATTCTGTCCGGCGCGCGAGGTCATCGGTCATCGAAATAAGCTGGTCCGAGGTTGTGCTGACCGATTGCGTGACCGATTTGACATTCGTCATCAGCCTGCTCAACTGGTTGAGCGTTGCATTGAATACCTCGCCTAGTTCCTGCATGTCGCTTTGCTGGCAAGGGGCAACATGACGGGTCAGATCGCCATGACTGAGCGCCTTCAACGCATCCGCCAGATCATTGATCGCGTCTTGCCTTGTCGTCACATCGGACGCGATCTTGATAACGCGGTAAACCTCGCCCTCGGCGTTACGGATCGGGCAATAGGTTGCCTGAATAAAGATGGTGTCGCCGGTGCTGGTCATGCGGGGGAAGTGGCTGGTAAAGACCTCTCCCTCTCCCAAGCGTTTCCAGAAATCCTTGTATTCCTGACTGTTGCAGTAGTCATGGTCCAAGAACATCGAGTGGTGATTGCCGACCACTTCGTCAAGGGAATAGCCCACGGCATCAAGGAAATTCTGATTGGCAAAAAGAATTTCCCCGTCGATCTTGAACCGGATGACCGCCTGCGTCTGGTCCAGCATGGTCAGGAGCTCAGACTGCTCCAACGTCATGTGACCTTGCTTCTGATTTTGTTTCGCGAAAAACCGCATTGGCCCTTCCTCTTTCGACAGCTTCGTGCATCGGGGGTAGGGCAATAAAGTTTACAGAAAATCAGTAAATTCAGAAAACTGTATCAAATTGTGGGCACGTGCTGCGCCAAAATGAAAAGGGCCGCCCCGGAGGGCAGCCCTGATGTTTCGCGAAGAACGAGAGAAGGGATTAGCCTTCGTCGCTTTCCTCTGCGCTGTCGGATGCTCCTTCGTCCTCGTCCGAAGCGGCAGAACCGATATCTTCGAACAGTTCGGCGATCTCGAAATCGGCCTGTGCCTCTTCTTCGGCGGCCAGTTCCTGGATCGACTTGCCGGACGCTTGCAGTTCGGCCTCTTCGGGCGAACGTGCGACGTTCAAGGTGATCTTGACCTCGACTTCGGGGTGCAGGGTGACGTTCACGTCATGCAGGCCGAGTTCCTTGATCGGCTGAACGATGACCACTTGTTTGCGGTCGATCGAGAAGCCGTTCTCGGTTGCGGCGTCGGCGGCGTCACGGGTGGTGACGGAGCCGTATAGGTTGCCACCGTCCGATGCCGAACGAATCACGATGAACTGCTGACCGTCGAGCTTTTCACCAAGCGCCTCGGCCTCTTTCTTGGTTTCCAGGTTGCGCGCTTCAAGCTGCGCTTTCTGGGCTTCGAAAGCGTCGATATTTGCTTGCGAAGCGGACAGCGCCTTGCCCTGCAACAGCAGGTAGTTGCGCGCGAAACCGGGTTTGACGTCTACGACGTCGCCCATTTGGCCCAGTTTGGCCACACGTTCCAGAAGGATAACTTGCATTGTGCTTTCTCCTTACTTCACTGCATAGGGCAGCAGGGCGAGGAAGCGGGCGCGTTTGATGGCACGGGCCAGCTCGCGTTGCTTTTTCGCCGAAACGGCGGTGATACGGGACGGCACGATCTTGCCACGCTCGGAAATGTAGCGTTGCAGGAGGCGCGTGTCTTTGTAGTCGATTGCGGGCGCGTTCTCGCCGGAGAACGGGCACACTTTCCGGCGGCGGAAAAATGGTTTGGCTGCCATGATTTAGGTCCTTTATCTGCGTTGAGATCAGCGGCGTTCGCGGCGATCGCTGCGTTCGTCACGTTTCTGCATCTGGATCGACGGGCCTTCTTTATGCTCGTCCACCTTGATGGTCAGAACACGCATCACGTCGTCATGCAGGCGCATCAGGCGTTCCATTTCCTGGACGGCCGGCGCGGGTGCGTCGGTACGCAGGAAGGCATAGTGGCCCTTGCGGTTCTTGTTGATCTTGTAGGCCATCGTCTTGACGCCCCAGTACTCGGACTCGACGACTTTGCCGCCGTTGTCTGCCAGTACGGCACCAAAATGTTCGACAAGGCCCTCGGCCTGCGCGTTGGACAGGTCCTGACGCGAGATAAAGACATGCTCGTAAAGCGGCATGTGCACTCCTGTTCTTGTATCTAGGCGCATTTCATAGGAGGGCATGTTCCTTCCGCGGCCCGTCCACGAGAGTCTGCGCGATTCAAAGTGAATTGCGAAAGGAAGCCGGTCTATATGACGGAAGCCGGTTTTGTGCAAGGCCCGATGCCGGCAATACGCAACGGCGCGGGCAGGCCGTAAATCACCCGATATCTGACAAATTTGCGCCTTCTTTGAGCGTCATGGTTGTAGCAAGCGAACCGCAAACGGGGACAGACCAATGGGAATGACCAATTACGCCACCGAAAATACCATCTATTCCGAAGACCGGGCAACCGCTGTGCCGCTGATGAACAAGGCGAAGTCCATTGCGCCCTGCATTGTGGCCCGCGCCATGATGCGGTTCATCGGGGTTGTCGCGATCCTGTCCGCCGTGGGCGTCTGGGTGGTTCAGACCCGTATGTGGGACGTCGAGGTGGTGCTGGTCAAACTGGTTGTTTCCGTCATCTTCGGCACTGTCGGCCTGTCCATGCTGCAAGTTGGCCGTGACCTGGGCGAGGACGAATTTCACATCGACAAGGCGCGCGGCGAGCTGCGCCATGTCAAGCGCGGCTGCGACGGGATCGTGCGACTGCAAGCCGCGTATCGCTTTGAAGACTTGGGGAACGTGCGGATCGAAGGCGGTATCCTGGAGGCGCAGGACCGTTCTGGCGCGGCCTTGGTGCGGGCCGAGATTCGCGATGTGGACGCGGCAGCGGGCCTGCAGGTGGCCTTGCAGGAATGCGCGATTGGCGGTTAAAAAGCCTTTCGCGACCTTGAGAAATTGCAAAGCCCTGTCGCGGAAGCGGCGGGGTTTTTCTTTTTCACGCGGGTTTCGTGCGTGAATGCGCGGATTTACACTGGTTTTCCGGGGGCACTGTTTGCCGAAGCACAGAACCTGTTGAGCCGTGCGGAATTGTCGGAACGGATTGGCGATGCACATTTGTTGTCATCTTAACCGCACCAAATCCGAGGAGTGCCCAAATGACTTTCGCCAAACTCACCGCTTCCGCCGCCCTCGCGGCCTTGCTGGCCGCACCCGCCTATGCTGCCCCTGAAAAATACGTGCTGGACAGCAGCCACAGCCAGGTCGTGTTCGAATACAATCACCTTGGTTTTTCGACCACCTGGGGCATGTATTCGGGCTTTGAAGGCGAGATCATGTTCGACGCTGAAGACCCCGCCGCATCCTCGGTGACCGTGACCATGCCCACCGACAGCCTGATCACCGGCTGGGACGAGCGCACCGCGCATTTCCTAACCGGCGACTTTTTTGGCGCGGATGAAAACCCCACCGTCGCCTTCAAATCCACCGGTATCGAAGTGACCGGCGATCAGGCGGGCAAGATCACCGGCGATCTGACCATCAACGGCGTGACCAAATCCATCGTGCTGGATGCGACGCTGAACCAGATGGGCGAGCATCCGATGGCCAAGAAGCCCTGGGCGGGTTTCGGCGCCACCGCCACCGTGCTGCGCAGCGACTATGACATGGGCCAGTTCGCGCCCTTTGTCAGCGACGAGGTCAAGCTGATGATCTCGATCGAGGCGATGAAAGCCGAGTAAGGCTTTTCCATATCGGAACAAAGAAAGCCGTCGGGGCGATCCGGCGGCTTTTTTCGTATGTGCGTTGGTCGGGGCGATCAGTTGCGGGTGGCAGTCAGGGATATGTTCACATCCACCGTCAGGCCAAGCGTGTCGCCCTCGGGCATCGTTGTGCCCACGCCGAAATCAAGCCGCGCGATTTCGGTGCTGCCCTGCATGGTGGCGGTGCCGTCTTGCAGGTCCAGCGTGAAGGGCATGGTCAGGGGGTGGCTCGCACCGTTCAGCGACAGCGTGCCCTTGGCGACATATCCGTCGCCGTCGCGCAGGATGTCGGCGGTGAATGTCGCGGTCGGATTGGCGGCGGCGTTCAGGAAATCCGCGCCAAGCGCCTGATCCGTGACAGACCCGAGGGTGAGCGAGGGGATGGCGACCGTTACCGTGACCTTGCCATTCTGTTCCTGCGCCGGATCGTCGGCAAAGCTGATCGCGGCGGTCCAGTCGGCAAAGGTGCCTGTGACCTCGGATCCGAATTGCACGACACTGATCGCCAGCGTACCGTTTTTCACCTGCCAGTCGGATGCAGCCTGCTGTAGCTGCGGGGCAGGGACGGGATCAGATGCGACCTGCTGCGTGGTGCCAATAATGCCAGTAGTGAACCCCGCGTTGATGGTCAGCGACCAAAGCGCAATCGCGGCAAGGATCGGTGCAGCATGGCCAGGCTGCGCCCGTGGAGGGCGTTGCGCGGTGACGGCAAATGGCAGCATCCGGCGCAGTGTGTCGTCGCGGTCAACCAAGTGGTGTTTCAGCGCGCCCGCCACATGCAGGACAATCGCGCCGATCAACAACCACTGGAACAGGTAGTGCAGCCCGCCGGACAGATCGGCGATGCTGTCCGATTGCGGCACGAAGGGCAGGGATTGACCAAAGGGCCAGAGGATCGGCGCGAAACCGGTGCTGGCGGCGTGGTGGACCCAGCCGGTCAGCGGGGTCAGCAGCATCGCGGAATAGAGCAGCCAGTGAATTGTATCGGCCAGGGTTGCCTCGGTCTGGTTGTCTCCGTTCAACAGGCGGGGCCGGGGTTGGGTCAGCGCCCATAGGATGCGGGCGAGCGCGGTGAAGAACGTCGCCACGCCCACGGTCTTGTGCAGGGAAAACAGCAGCGCGGCGCGCGAGATGTCGGATTGATCCGCACCGGCGGCACGGGCCGCGTGCGATGCGTCATCGGCCAGCAGGCCAAGCACGATGGCGGTCAGGATCAGCAGGGCGGTCAGCCAGTGGAAGGTCTTGGCGACGCCGCCGAATTGAGTGGTTGTGTTGGAAAGTGGCATGAAAGAGCCTTTGTATGCGTCTGATATAGGTCTGTCGTTTCAGCCAATGTTAGGGAAAGCCGTGGCAAAGACCTATTCCAAGCCTTTGCGCATGGCCTGTGCATACATGCGCCGTTGCCCTTGCGGCATTGCGCAAGGCGCGCTTGCACGGTATTGCGACAGGACATTGATGAGGGAGGGGACAAGATGACCCGTGCATTCGTATTTCCGGGCCAGGGCGCGCAGGCCATCGGCATGGGCCAGGCTTTGGCCGAGGCTTATCCCGCCGCCAAGGCCGTGTTCGACGAGGTGGACGAAGCCTTGGGTGAAAACCTGTCCAGCCTGATCTGGGAGGGCGAGATCGAGACCTTGACCCTGACCCAAAACGCGCAGCCCGCATTGATGGCCACATCGCTGGCGGCGATGCGCGCCCTAGAGGCCGAGGGCGTGGCGATCACCGATGCTGCTTTTGTCGCTGGGCATTCTCTGGGTGAATATTCGGCCTTGGCCGCTGCGGGTTCGCTGAGCCTGTTCGATGCGGCGCGCCTGTTGCGTATCCGTGGTCGCGCCATGCAAGAGGCCGTGCCAGTGGGCGTGGGCGCTATGGCTGCGCTGCTGGGACTGGATTTCGACGCCGCCCGCGCCGTGGCCGAGGAGGCCGCGCAGGGACAGGTTTGCCAGGCCGCCAATGACAACGATCCGTCGCAGGTCGTCGTTTCGGGCCACAGGGAGGCCGTGGAGCGTGCGCTGGAGATCGCCAAGGATAAGGGTGCCAAACGCGCGATGTTGCTGCCGGTATCGGCCCCGTTCCATTGCGCATTGATGGCCCCTGCCGCCGATGTGATGGCCGAGGCACTGGACGATGTGAATATCAAGGCGCCCGCCGTGCCGCTGGTTGCCAATGTGCGCGCCAGCGCGGTCAGCGATCCGGCCACCATCCGCTCGCTTCTGGTGGAGCAGGTGACGGGATCGGTGCGCTGGCGTGAAAGCGTCGGCTACATGGCAGCGCAGGGCGTCACCGAAGTGTGGGAGATTGGCGCGGGCAAGGCCCTTTCGGGCATGATCCGCCGGATCGAGCGCAGCATCGCCTGCCGTTCGGTCGGCACGCCCGAGGATGTGGCCGCAGCCAAGGCCGCCTTGCAGGGCAACTGAGCCGTTCGGCGTCAGCAGAAAAAAGAGGAATATGCAAATGTTTGATTTGACGGGAAAATGCGCGCTGGTGACCGGTGCATCGGGCGGTATCGGCGGGGCGATTGCCAAGGCGCTTCATGGCGCAGGCGCAACCGTGGGCCTGAGCGGCACGCGGGTTGAGCCGCTGGAAGCGCTGGCCGCGGAGCTGGGCGAGCGGGCCCATGTGCTGCCCTGCAACCTGAGCGACGCCGAGGCTGTGGACGCCCTGCCCAAGCAGGCGATCGAGGCGATGGGTGCGGTGGATATCCTGGTGAACAATGCCGGTATCACCCGCGACCAGATATTCATGCGCATGTCGGATGACGAATGGCAGTCGGTGATTGACGTGAACCTGACCTCGGCCATGCGGCTGTGCCGTGGGGTGATGCGCCCGATGATGAAATCGCGCTGGGGGCGGATCGTGAATATCTCGTCCATCGTGGGGGCCACGGGCAACCCCGGCCAGGTGAACTATGCCGCAGCCAAGGCGGGCTTGGTGGGCATGACCAAATCCATCGCCTACGAAGTGGCTAGCCGCGGCATCACTGCCAACGCGGTGGCGCCCGGGTTCATTGCGACGGCGATGACCGACAAGCTGACCGACGAGCAAAAGGGGAAGATCAACGCGCAAATTCCCGCCGCACGGATGGGCACACCCGAAGAGATCGCGGCGGCGGTGCTGTACCTGGCCAGCCCCGAGGCGGGTTACGTGACGGGCGCGACGCTGCACGTCAATGGCGGCATGGCGATGCTGTAAGCAAACCGTTTTCCAAAGGTGCGCTTGCGCGCGCTGTTTTTTGGATGAACCGGACAGGCGACGCCCCGATGAGGGCGTCGTTTTGCGTTTTTGCGGTTGGATTACAGGTATTTTTTGTCGGGAATAGGGTTCTGCGGGGGCTGTTACCCCGACGCAGCCGGGGCCGGGCCCAACGCCGAATGCCCATGCCGTAAATCGTGGGCGGTGAGAGGGCGGGAGCGCCGCCGTTCAAGGGACGCAGCGGATGCGGATCGCGGGGCTTGATGCAAGTGGGGTGTGGTTTTGCGAAAACACGGGGGGCGGTGCAGGGTTGTGAAATCCACTGGCTTGTATATCTGGGTTGCGAAAGCGTTTGCCTCTTGCCCGTGCTGTGCTATAGGCGCTTGCAGACTCGCGAGAGGCGGTCCAACGTCTTCGCAGTGCCCGCATTGCGGGATGATGAGCCGCCCGAGCCGAAAGGCCAAGGGCACTATGGAATGCCATCCCCGAGGGCAGTGGCAATTAAGCGGGCCGAAAGGTCCATGGAATGAATAAGGACTGAGACATGAGCGATATTGCAGAGCGCGTGAAAAAGATCGTGGTTGAGCATCTGGGTGTGGAAGAAGAAAAAGTCGTCCTCGAGGCGTCCTTCATCGACGATCTGAATGCAGACAGCCTTGATACCGTCGAACTGGTTATGGCCTTCGAAGAGGAATTCGGCATCGAGATCCCCGACGACGCGGCAGAGACCATCCAGACCTATGGCGACGCTGTGAATTTCATTCAGCAGGCCTCCTGATCGGATTTCCGCTTATGGCGGATTTCAGGCCCCCGGCAGAAGTGCCGGGGGCCTTTTTCGTGAATTGGCCTTGATATTGGGGCAACCGGCGGGTTTGCAATTGGCAGCGCGTGGCCCCAAATAGGATAAAATCCGTGGCAAGCGGTGCGCGCATTGGGCGCGCGGTCTTGCCCATCCGGCCTGTCGCAGGGTATGAGCGGGCCAAAGAGACTTGAGGAGGGGCATCCCAATGCGTCGTGTCGTTATCACCGGGCTTGGCCTGGTCACCCCCTTGGCCTGCGGGGTCGAGGAAAGCTGGAACCGTCTGCTGGACGGTCAGTCGGGCGCAGGCCCCATCACGCGGTTCGATACGTCGAACGTGGCGACCACCTATGCCTGCGAAGTGCCTTATGGCGATGGCTCGGACGGATCGTTCAACCCGGATGACTGGATGGCACCGAAAGAGCGCCGCAAGGTCGATGATTTTATCCTGTATGGTATCGCCGCCGCCACCCAAGCCGTGCGCGATGCCGGCTGGGAGCCTGAGGACGAGGAATCGCGCCTGCGCACGGGTGTCATGATCGGGTCGGGCATCGGCGGTTTGCAGTCGATTGAGGCGACGACCAAACTGATTGCGGAAAAAGGCGTGCGGCGGGTATCGCCCTTTTTTATTCCAGGTGCGCTGATCAACCTGATTTCCGGTCAGGTGAGCATCAAATACGGATTCAAGGGGCCGAACCATGCGGTTGTGACCGCCTGTTCCACCGGCGCGCACGCCATTGGTGACGCGGCGCGTCTGATCCAGTGGTGCGACGCCGAGGTGATGGTGGCAGGCGGGGCCGAGGCCGCGATCTGCGAGATCGGGATTGCCGGGTTCAACGCCTGCAAGGCGCTGTCCACGGGCCGTGCGGGTGATCCGAAATCGGCCAGCCGACCCTATGACGCGGACCGCGACGGGTTCGTGATGGGAGAGGGCGCGGGGGTCGTGGTTCTGGAAGAATACGAACATGCCAAGGCGCGCGGTGCCAAGATTTATGCCGAGGTGCTGGGCTATGGGTTGTCGGGCGATGCCTATCATATCACCGCGCCCTCGTCCGATGGGGATGGCGGGTTCCGGTCGATGACTGCGGCGCTGGAACGCGCGGGTGTCAGCCCGGCTGATGTGGATTACATCAACGCGCATGGCACCTCGACCATGGCGGACACGATCGAGTTGGGCGCTGTGGAACGTTTGCTTGGCGATGCGGGTGGCACTGCGACCATGTCTTCGACCAAGTCGGCCACGGGGCACCTTTTGGGCGCGGCCGGCGCGATCGAGGCGATCTTCTCGATCCTGGCGATTCGCGACCAGGTTGCGCCGCCGACGATCAATCTGGACAATCCGGCGGTGGAAAGCCCGTTGGATTTGGCCCCGAATGCCAAACGCGAGCGCAAGATTGATGTGGCATTGTCCAACAGCTTTGGCTTTGGCGGGACCAATGCCAGCCTTGTGATCGGGAAGGTCCGGTGATGTGGCGGCATATCGCCTCTAATTTCCTGACTTTCTTTGTCCTGGTGGTGTTCCTGCTGGGGGGCGTGATCCTGTGGGGCAAATCCGAATACAACTCCGAGGGGCCGCTGGCCGAGGCGATTTGTGTGCGGGTGCCGTCGGGGTCCAACATGCGGCGAGTCAGTGAGAACCTTGAAGAGCGTGGCGCGGTGTCCAGCGGCACCGTGTTCCGGTTGGGCGCAGATTACACGGACAAGACCGGCGAATTGAAGTTCGGGTCTTTCCTTGTGCCGGAAGGCGCATCCATGTCGGAGATCGTGGATATCGTCACCCGTGGCGGGGCCAGCACCTGCGGCACCAAGGTGGCGTATCGCATCGGTGTGAACCGCGCACAGGTGCAGGTGCGCGAGTTGGACCCGGCGACCAATGCCTATGTCGAGCGGGCCAAATTTGACGCGACGGAAGCGGAGATACCTGCTGCCTACACCAAGGTGCGCGATCAGGCCGACACGCGTTATAGCATTACCTTGGTCGAGGGCGTGACCAGCTGGCAGGTGGTGGAAGAATTGAAATCGGTGGACGTGCTGGAAGGCGAGGTCGCTGAGATTCCCGCCGAGGGGTCGCTTGCGCCGGACAGTTACGAGGTGCGGGTCGGTGACGACCGTGCGGCGCTGCTGGACAAGATGCAGAACGCGCAATCGGTCATTTTGGCCGCCGAATGGGAAGACCGTGCCGAGGGGCTGCCGCTGAATAGCCCGGAGGAGGCGTTGATTCTTGCCTCGATCATCGAGAAGGAAACAGGCGTTTCCGAAGAGCGCCCGCAGGTTGCCAGCGTCTTTATCAACCGGCTGAACACCGGCATGAGGTTGCAAACCGACCCGACGGTGATCTATGGAATCACCAAGGGGCAGGGCGTTCTGGGGCGTGGTTTGCGCCAGTCGGAACTGCGCGGCGAGACGCCTTACAATACCTATGTGATCCCGGCTTTGCCGCCCACGCCGATCGCCAACCCCGGCGCGGCCAGCATTCGTGCGGCGCTGAATCCCGCCTCTACCGATTACGTATTCTTCGTGGCCGATGGCACCGGCGGACATGCTTTTGCGGCGACGCTGGACGAGCATAACCGCAATGTCGCCAACTGGCGCAAGATCGAAGCAGAGCGCCAGAAAAGCGGTAATTGACCGGTGGGGTTTCGGCGTTCAAGCCCTTGAAAACATGCAGCGCCCGGCCTTAGAAAGGGTTGGGCGTTTTGCTGTCGGAAGTGGCGATTGTGAAGAAAAAGTTAATGATTGGAACGGCTTGTCTGGCGCTGCGGGCTTGACTCACCGCACGGACTATCCTATAAGTTGTGACATGCTGGAAGACATGGGCAAACGGCCCCGAGGGTGACCTCGGTGGTCGTTTTTTTGTGTCTTGCGTGCGGAGGGAATGGCGCATGAGGCAGAGCGAGCAAACATGACAGACATGACCGAAGAGGCCGGCCCCGACACCCTGCAAAGGGCGATCCGGACCGTAGAAGAACAGCTGCTGAGCATGAAAGACGACCTTGAGGATCTGAACCGCCGGGTTCGTTTCGGCGAATTCGACGCCCTTAAGGACAGCACGAAAATCACCACGGAAATCCGCCAATGGTTGCGGATCGCCACGGAAATGGAGGCAAAACTTGCAGAACGTCGAAAATCAGAAGAGGGAATCGTCCACGGATATGCCCTCGACCTCGATGCGGCACGAAACCAGATCGGGTGCCGCCTTTCTCGCCTCAGAAGATGCTGCGGTGCAGGAGGAATTCCTGAACAGTCTGAGTGAGCAGGAATTGATGGCGCTGCCATACCTGTTCGATTTCTGGGCCATGGATCATCAACTGCCCCCCGAAGGCAACTGGAAGAACTGGGTCATCATGGGCGGGCGCGGCGCGGGGAAAACCCGCGCCGGTGCCGAATGGGTGCGCGCGCAGGTCGAGGGGGCCAAACCGCTGGACAAGGGGCGCGCAAGCCGCGTGGCGATCATTGGCGAAACCTTTGACCAGACACGCGACGTGATGATCTTTGGCGAAAGCGGCATCCTGGCCTGTTCGCCGCCCGACCGGCGACCGACATGGCACGAGGGGCGCAAGACGCTGACCTGGCCGAACGGGGCCACGGCGCAGGTGTTTTCGGCCTTTGACCCGGAATCCCTGCGCGGGCCGCAATTCGATGCGGCCTGGGTGGACGAGTTGGCCAAGTGGAAGAAATCGCAGGACACATGGGACATGCTGCAATTCGGGCTGCGGCTTGGCGACAATCCGCAGGTTTGCATCACCACGACCCCGCGCAATGTGGGGGTGTTGAAGCAGTTGCTGAAATTGCCCTCGACCGTGGTCACGCATGCCTCGACCCAGGCGAATGCGGCGAACCTGGCAGAGAGTTTCCTGGAAGAGGTTCAGGCGCGCTACGCTGGCACCCGTCTGGGGCGGCAGGAGCTGGAGGGTGTGCTGTTGGAGGATGCCGAAGGCGCCTTGTGGACCAGCGGGATGTTGGAGGCCCTGCGAGTGGACACCCCGCCAGAGCTGGACCGGATCGTCGTGGCGGTGGACCCCGCAGTGACCGGGGGCAAATCCAGTGATGAATGCGGCATCGTGGTTGTGGGCGCGCAAACTCGCGGCCCGGTGCAGGACTGGCGGGCATGGGTTCTGGAGGATGCCAGCGTAGCGGGCACCAGCCCCACCGGCTGGGCCCGCGCCGCGATCCGCGCGATGGAGACATGGGGGGCGGACCGTCTGGTGGCCGAGGTCAATCAGGGCGGTGACTTGGTGGAAGAGGTCGTGCGGCAGGTCGATCCGGTGGTGCCCTTCAAGAAGGTCCATGCCAGCCGCGGCAAGGGCGCGCGGGCCGAGCCGGTGGCCGCGCTATACGAGCAGGGACGGGTGCGCCACCTGCGCGGACTGGGCGATCTGGAGGACCAGATGTGCCGTATGACCGCCCATGGATACGAAGGCAAGGGCAGCCCCGACCGCGTGGATGCGCTGGTCTGGGCCTTGCACGAGTTGATCATCGAGCGGGCTGCGAAATGGCGCAATCCGACTGTGCGTTCCTTATAGGGGGTACGGGGCATGGATTTGGAAAGGGCGGTGCGCTGTGGCGTGCCGCCCTTTTTGCGTTTCAGGGGGGGGCGTTCGGTGGGAGTTGCGCGTGTGGGACATGCAAGGATTTGAAATCGTGAGTGTTTTCAAGACGCGCACAGCGCGCGCACAGGTTTACTTTCTTTAAACCCTTGGCCTCAGGTTGTGTTCAACGGGCCGGAAACACCGCGGCCCATGAGCGACAAGACGGCCGGTCCGACCGGCCTTGCAACCAGAGAAAACGAGGAGCAACACGGGATGGTATTCGATTTCTTTCGGCGGGGCGCGACAGATCAGCTGCCCGAGCAGAAGGCCAGCGCCACCGGCAAGATCACCGGCGCCATGGTTGCGCTTCAAGGTGCGGGGCGCGTGGCGTGGAGCCCGCGTGATACGGCATCGCTGACCCGGACGGGGTTCAATGGCAATCCCGTCGGCTTTCGCTGCGTCAAGATGATCGCCGAGGCCGCCGCCGCGCTGCCGCTGGTGCTGCAAGACCGCGACCGCCGCTATGAGCAGCACCCGCTGCTGGCGCTGGTCAATCAGCCGAACCAGGCGCAGGGCCGTGCGGAGCTGTTCGAGGCGCTGTTCGGCCAACTTTTGCTGACCGGCAACGGTTATGTCGAGGCTGTCGGCGGTGACGATGCCGTGCCGATGGAACTTCATGTGCTTCGCAGTGACCGGATGTCGGTGGTGCCAGGCAGCGACGGTTGGCCCGTGGCCTTTGAATATGCCGTGGGCGGGCGCAAGCACCAGTTCGATGTGCGCGGCCCGGTTCCGCCGGTGGTGCATCTGAAAAACTTTCACCCGCAGGATGACCATTACGGGTTCAGCCCGATGCAGGCGGCGGCCATGGCGGTGGATGTGCATAACAGTGCCTCGCGTTGGTCCAAGGCTTTGCTGGACAATGCTGCAAGGCCCTCGGGCGCGATTGTCTACAAGGGGATGGACGGGCAGGGCACGCTGTCGCCCGACCAATACGACCGGCTGGTGGGCGAGATGGAGAGCCACCATCAGGGCGCGCGTAACGCGGGCCGGCCCATGCTGCTGGAAGGCGGGCTGGATTGGAAACCGATGGGGTTCAGCCCTTCCGACATGGAATTCCAGAAGACCAAGGAAAGCGCCGCGCGCGAGATCGCACTGGCCTATGGGGTGCCGCCGATGTTGCTGGGAATTCCCGGCGATGCGACCTTTGCCAATTATCAAGAGGCGAACCGTGCCTTTTATCGGCTGACCGTGCTGCCTTTGGCAATGCGGGTGGCGGCAGGCGTGTCGGACTGGCTGTCGCGTTTTGTTGACGAGCCGGTGGAGCTGCGCCCCGATCTGGATCAGGTGCCCGCGCTGGCCACCGAACGCGAGGCATTGTGGCGCCGTGTCGGGGATGCTGATTTCCTGACCCCTGCCGAGAAACGCAGCATGTTGGGCCTTCCGGCGTTGAGCGAGGCAGGTGTGGCGGATGAGGCCGGGGGAACGGGCGATGAGTGAGCAAAAGTCCGGCGCGCGTTACGGGTTCGAGACATTCGATTGCGCTCCCGCCCTGCGGCTGGAGGCCCACGAGAAAGTATCGAACCTGCATCTGGAGGGGCAGAACCGCCGGATGGAGAAGTTGGAAGCGGGAATGGAAAAGTTGGAGCGCCGCCTGTGGCTGACGGTTTACGGCGTGGTCGGCGCGATCCTTGCGCAGGCTTTTCAGTCGATCCTGGCGGCAGTGCCGCTGGCACAATGAAGCCGCTAAAGAAAGGGTACAAGATGGATACGGGACTAGAGCGTAAATTCCACCGGTTCGACGCGGACCTGGTGGTGTCGGATGCCAAGGACGGCACGGTGATCGAAGGCTATGCAAGCCTGTTCGGGGCCTGCGATCAGGGCAATGACGTGGTGACGAAGGGCGCTTATGCGGAATCTTTGAAACGGCTGATCGCGGAAAAGCGCAGCGTCAAGATGCTGTGGCAGCACGACCCTACGCAGCCCATCGGCATCTGGGACGAGGTGCGCGAGGATGCGCGCGGCCTGTATGTCAAGGGGCGGCTGCTGGACAGCGTTGGCAAGGGCCGCGAGGCGGCCGCGCTGATCGCGGCGGGAGCCATCGACGGGCTGAGCATCGGCTATCGCACAGTGCGCGCGGCCAAGAATAAAAAGGGCCAGCGGCTCTTGACGGAACTGGAGCTTTGGGAGGTGTCGCTTGTGACCTTCCCGATGTTGCCCAGTGCGCGGGTGGCGGCAAAGGGCGATAGCCCTGACACCGACATGCTGCGTGAATTGGCGGCGGCCTTCGAGGACGCGCGCCGGGAGTTGGCGCGCGACTAAGCGCTGTCAGGGTCACCAAAGATAGGAAGACTGGATGAGTAAGACCGAGAGCAAGTCTCGGACCGGGGAAGCTGTGTCTCCGGCCGCCGAGGTGAAGTCCGCCATCGCGGGATTCGTGAGCGACTTCAAAGAGTTCAAAGACGCAATTCAAACCCGAGTTCAACAACAGGAAGAGCAACTGACCATGCTTGATCGCAAATCTTTCACCCCCGTGGCGCGTCCCGCGCTGTCCCGTTCGGCCGAGGCCGAGGTTCCGCACCAGAAGGCGTTCAATGCCTATGTCCGTTCCGGCGACGATGACGCGCTGCGCGGTCTGGAGCTTGACGGCAAGTCCATGTCCACCGCTGTAAACGGCGATGGGGGCTATCTGGTGGATCCCGAAACCTCGGCCATCATCCGTAGCACGCTGATGTCTTCGTCCTCGGTCCGTTCGATCGCCAATGTGGTGAATGTCGAGGCGACGTCCTATGACGTGCTGATCGACCACACCGATGTCGGCCATGGCTGGGCGACCGAGGTGGATGCGACCACCGAAACCGGCACGCCGTCGATCGACCGTATCACCATCCCGCTGCACGAGCTGTCGGCCCTGCCGAAAGCCTCGCAACGACTGCTGGATGACAGCGCATTTGATATCGAGAACTGGCTGGCGGGCCGTATCGCGGCCAAGTTCGCCCGTGCCGAGGCCGGCGCATTCATTTTCGGCAACGGTATCGACAAGCCCAAGGGCTTCCTTGCCCATCCTTCGGTGGATAACGGCAGCTGGACCTGGGGCAACCTGGGTTATGTCCCGACCGGTGCGGATGGCGATTTCAACGGTGCCGACGCGATCATCGATCTGGTCTATGCGCTGGGTGCGCAATATCGCGCCAACGCGACCTTCGTGATGAATTCGAAAACCGCGGGCACCGTGCGCAAGCTGAAGGATGCCGATGGCCGCTTCTTGTGGTCCGATGGTCTGGCTGCGGGCGAGCCTGCACGCCTGATGGGTTATCCGGTGCTGGTCGCCGAGGACATGCCCGATATCGCAGGCGACGCCATGGCGATTGCATTCGGCGATTTCGCCAATGGCTATACCGTGGCTGAACGCCCCGACCTGCGCATCCTGCGCGATCCCTTCTCGGCCAAGCCGCATGTGCTGTTCTATGCGACCAAGCGCGTGGGCGGCGACGTGACCGATTTCAAGGCGATCAAGCTGCTGAAATTCGCCGCCTCGTAAGGGGAGGTGAACGGGGGCCGGTCCGCCGGCCCCTTCCGGGCGCGCGCTTCCCTATCCGAGCGTTGTATAGCTGCTCCCTCCGTCCGAGCAACGTAAGGGTGCGCGCGTCCATCACGGGGTCGAGGGGGCCGGAATTTTCGGAGTTAAGTCCATGATGTTAGTCGAAGAGACCACGGTGCCCCAAGCGGCGCTTCCGGTCGCGGAATTCAAGGCCCACTTGCGTCTGGGCAGCGGCTTTGCCGAAGATCAGGTGCAAGACGTGGTTCTGGAAAGTTTCCTGCGCGCCGCCATGACCGCCATCGAGGCGCGCACGGGCAAAGTATTGATCGAACGGGAGTTTTCCTGGACTGTCAACGGCTGGCGCGATGCCGGGGGGCAATCGCTGCCCGTGGCCCCGGCCAGTGCCATCGTCGAGCTGACGATCGAGGATCAAACCGGCGACGTGCAACTGATCGACCCAGAGGCTTACCGTCTTGCGGTGGATATGCAGCGCCCGCGCCTTGTGCCGGTGTCGAGCCTATTGCCCACCATCCCGCGGGCCGGTGCGGCGCGCGTGACGTTCATCGCGGGTTATGGCCCCGACTGGACCGATCTTCCCGCCGATCTGGCGCAGGCGGTGATGCTGCTGGCCGCGCATTATTATGAATACCGCAACGAGACCGCGCTTGGGTCGGGCTGTATGCCTTTTGGTGTGACCAGCCTGATCGAGCGCTATCGCACGGTGCGACTGCTGGGTGGGGGTGCGCAATGAAGGCTCCGCATCTGACAAGGTTGCTGACGCTTGAAACGCCTGAGCGGATTTCGGACGGGGCGGGGGGCTATAGCCAGGTCTGGTCCGAGTTGGGCCAGCATTGGGCGGATGTGTCTGCCCGCACCGGGCGCGAACGCGCGGTCGAGGGGGCGTCTGCATCCCTGACGGGCTATCGGATCGTGGTGCGCGGCGCGCCGGTGGGCAGTGAAAGCCGCCCCCGTCCGGAACAGCGGTTCCGCGAGGGCACGCGCATTTTCCGAATTCTGGCAGTGGCCGAGTTTGACCACGCGGGCCGCTACCTGACTTGCTACGCGGAAGAGGAGGTTCTGGCATGAGCTACGCAATTTCAGCCGCCCTGCAAGCGGCGGTTTACCAATGCCTTGCGGCGGATACGGCGTTGGATGCGCTGGTATCGGGCGCGATTTACGACCAGCTGCCATCGGGCACATTGCCCGACGCCTATGTCAGCCTTGGTCCTGAACTGGCACGCGACCGGTCGGACCAGACCGGCCACGGCGCGAACCATGATTTTTCAATCACGGTGGTGACGAACGGGGCCGGATTTCAGGGCGCGAAAGAGATCGCCGCCGCGATCAGCGATGCGCTGGACAATCCGGCGCTGGTGTTGGGGCGGGGCAGGCTGGTGAGCCTGAATTTCCTGTGGGCCAAGGCCAGCCGGCAAGGCACCGGCGCGCTGCGGCGCATTGATATGAGGTTCCGCGCCCGCGTGGAAGATGAATGACAACCCTGGATAAGGAGTGACTGCCATGGGTGCCCAAAACGGCAAGGATTTGTTGATCAAGATGGACATGACCGGCGACGGCCTGTTCGAGACAGTGGCGGGTCTGCGCGCCACGCGGGTGAGTTTCAACGCGGAAAGCGTCGATGTCACCTCGTTGGAATCGACCGGCGGCTGGCGCGAATTGCTGGGCGGTGCCGGTGTGAAATCGGCCAATATCAGCGGCTCTGGCGTGTTCAAGGATGCGAACACGGACGAGCGCGCGCGCCAGATCTTTTTCGATGGTGAAACCCCCAACTTTCAGGTGGTGATCCCCGATTTTGGTGTGGTCGAGGGCGCGTTTCAGGTCACCTCGCTGGAATTCGCGGGCAGCTATAATGGCGAGGCGACGTATGAATTGTCGCTCGCCTCGGCTGGTTTGCTGAACTTTACGGCCCTGTGATGGAAGCGCGGGCCATGGCTAACCCCCATGCGGGCGAGGTGTTGCTGGTCATCGACGGGCAGCCCCACGTGCTGAAGCTGACGCTTGGCGCTTTGGCCGCTCTTGAGGCCGAACTGGGCGAGGACAGCCTTGTGGCACTGGTGGAACGGTTCGAAGCAAGCCGTTTCGCTACCCGCGATGTGCTGGCCCTGCTGGTGGCGGGCTTGCGTGGGGGCGGCTGGCAAGGGCGTGCCGAAGATTTGGGCAATGCCGAGATTGCGGGCGGACCGATGGGTGCGGCGCGCGTTGCCGCCGAGCTGCTGGCCCGCGCCTTTACCGTGCCGGGAGAGGCGGGATGACCCGTTTCGACTGGCCCGCCCTGATGCGGGCGGGCCTGCTTGGCTTGGGGTTGAAGCCCCACGAGTTCTGGGCGCTGACGCCCGCAGAACTGATGTTGATGCTGGGCGCAGGGCCTGGAAGGGCCCCGCTGAACCGGGCGCGTCTGGATGAATTGCTGGACGCGTTCCCCGACCAACTAGGAGGGATTGGAAATGGCAGAGATTGACGAGATCGACGGTTTGCAGGACCAGGTCGAGGCGCTTGAAGCCTCGCTTGGGGATGCCGCCGTGGTCGCAGGCGCCTTTGATGGCGAGTTGAAGCGGGTGCGGCAGGCCCTGTCCGAAACGGGCAAGGATGTTACCTCGCTTGAAAAGGGGCTGAGCCGCGGTTTGCGGCGCGCCTTTGACGGGGTGGCCTTTGACGGGATGAAACTGTCGGACGCCATGCGCAACGTGGCGCAAAGCATGATCAACACTGCCTATGCCGCTGCGGTGAAGCCGGTGACCGATCATTTCAGCGGGATGATCGCGCAGGGGGTGGGCAACCTAGTGTCGGGGATGCTGCCGTTTGAAAAGGGCGGTGCGTTCACGCAGGGCAAGGTGATGCCCTTTGCCACCGGCGGCGTCGTAAACGGGCCGGTCAGCTTTCCGATGCGCGGGGGGATGGGCCTGATGGGCGAAGCGGGTCCAGAGGCGATCATGCCCCTTTCGCGCGGCGCCGATGGCAAGCTGGGCGTGCGCGCGCAGGGGGGGCAGAACGTCAGCATCGTCATGAATATCAACACGCCGGATGTCGAAGGCTTCCGTCGCAGTCAGGGCCAGATCGCGGCCCAGATGAGCCGCGCCTTGGGGCGTGGTCAGCGCAACCGTTAACCGGAGGGACAGGCCATGGGCTTTCACGAGGTACGATTTCCCGCCAACCTGAGCTTTGGCTCGGTCGGTGGACCGGAGCGGCGCACCGATGTGGTGACGCTGGCCAACGGGTTCGAGGAACGCAACACGCCATGGGCGCATTCGCGCAGGCGCTATGACGCTGGCGTTGGCATGCGATCACTTGATGATCTGGAGCAGATGGTCGCGTTTTTCGAAGCGCGCCAAGGCCAAATGTTCGGTTTTCGCTGGAAGGATTGGGGAGATTACAAATCCTGTCGCGCCAATGGCGTGCCAACCTACGAGGATCAGGTGATTGCCTTTGGTGATGGCGCGACGCCGGCGTTCCAGCTGGTCAAGAACTATCGCTCGGGCGACCAGACCTATGCGCGGCCCATCAAGAAGCCGGTGAAAGGCACCGTGCGCATCGGCGTCGAAGCGGACGAGATGCAGGAAGCGATCGATTACACGGTGGATTATGACACCGGCATCGTCACCTTCAGCCATCCGCCAGACATTGGCCATGAAATCACCGCCGGGTTCGAATTCGACGTGCCGGTGCGGTTTGACACAGACCGCATTCACACATCGGTGGCCAGTTTTCAGGCGGGTGACGCGCCGAATGTGCCCGTGGTCGAGGTGCGGGTATGATGGATGCCGCATTGCAAGAGCATTTGGCAAAGGGGCTGACGACCTTGTGCCGCTGCTGGTCCATCACCCGCCGCGACGGCGTGGTGCATGGGTTCACCGATCATGATCTGGACCTGGAATTCGCGGGGCGCGCCTTCAAGGCTGACACCGGCATGACCGCCATGGCCTTGGAGCAGTCCACCGGCCTTTCGGTAGACAACACCGAAGCCATGGGGGCGCTGTCCGACGCCGCGATCCGCGAGGCTGATATCGAGGCGGGCCGCTATGACGGGGCCGAGGTCGTGTGCTGGTTGGTAAACTGGGCTGATGTGGCGCTGCGCAGTGTGCAGTTTCGTGGCTCTATCGGGGAATTGCGCCGTTCGGGCGGGGCGTTCCATGCCGAGTTGCGGGGCCTGACCGAGTTGCTGAACCGTCCGCTTGGGCGGGACTATCAGAAACCTTGCACGGCGGTGCTGGGCGATGGCGCTTGCGCATTCGATCTGGATTCTCCGGGATTTGTGGCCGAATTGACCGTGCAGCAGATCACCGAGGCACGGGTGTTCACCTTTGCCAGTCTGGACGGGTTTGCCGATGGCTGGTTCCAACGTGGGCGGCTGGTGGTGCAATCGGGCACGGCGGCGCAGCTTACGGGCATGATCAAGAAGGATGTGACCCGAGATGGCGCACGGGTGATCGAGCTGTGGCAACCGATCCGCGCCGAGGTTTTGGCAGGCGATACGATCCGGCTGGAGGCGGGCTGCGACAAGCGGTTTGAAACCTGCCGTGTGAAATTCGGCAACCATCTGAATTTTCAGGGTTTCCCGGACCTGCCGGGGGATGACTGGACCTTGGCCCTGCCAAGCGCCAGCCTTGATAATAGCGGGGGCAGCCGCAGATGACCGACATAGCGCAGCAGATCGTTACCGCCGCGCGCGGCTGGATCGGCACGCCTTACCGCCACCAGGCAGCCTGCAAGGGGGCGGGGACCGATTGCCTGGGCCTGCTGCGCGGCGTCTGGCGCGAGGTTCTTGGGGCCGAACCCGAAGGCGTGCCAGCCTATTCGATGGACTGGTCCGAACCGCAGGGCGAGGAACGCCTGTGGCAGGCCGCCCTGCGCCATCTTCAGCCCAAGCCGCTGACCGATACGGCACCGGGTGACGTGCTGCTGTTCCGAATGCGGGACGGATCGGTCGCGAAACATCTTGGCATTCAGGGGCACACCGGCCCCGATGCAACATTTATCCACGCCTATTCGCGTCACGCGGTCGTGGAAAGCCCGCTGAGCGCCCCATGGGCGCGGCGTATCGTGGCGCGTTTCCGCTTTCCCGAGGAGATTGGCTGATGGCGACTATTGTTCTTTCTGCGGCAGGTGCCGCGCTGGGCGGCTCTATCGGGGGCACGGCCCTTGGGCTTTCCATGGTGGCGGTGGGCCGCTTTGCAGGCGCCACGCTGGGCCGGATGGTGGACCAGCGGTTGATGGGCAGCGGCTCTGACGTGGTGGAAACCGGCCGCGTGGACCGCTTCCGCCTGACCGGCTCGGGCGAGGGGGAGCCGGTGGGCCAGGTTTATGGCCGGATGCGCATCGGCGGCCACGTGATCTGGGCCACCCAGTTCGAGGAACATCTGGCCCGCCATGGCGGCGGCAAGGGCGGCCCGCCCCAGCCCACGACCCATGAATATTCCTATTCCATCAGCCTGGCCATTGCCCTGTGCGAGGGCGAGATCGGCGGCGTGGGCCGTATCTGGGCCGATGGCAATGAAATCGCGCCCAAGGACCTGAATATGCGGGTCTACAAGGGCACCGATGACCAGCTTCCCGATCCCAAGATGGAAGCGGTCGAGGGTGCGGGGCTGGTGCCCGCCTATCGCGGCACAGCCTATGTGGTGATGGAAGATCTGGACCTTGCCCAGTTCGGTAACCGGGCGCCCCAGTTTACGTTCGAGGTGATCCGCTCCGATCAGGCGCTAACGGCGGATACGCCCGACCCGGCACAACTGGTGCAGGGGGTGGCACTGCTGCCAGGGTCTGGAGAATATGCGCTGGCTACAACCCCTGTGACCTATTCCTTTGGTCCGGGGCAGGCGGGAAGCGCCAATATCAACACGCCCTCGGGCAAGTCCGATCTGGACACCTCGCTTGATGCGCTGGACACCGAACTGCCCGAGTGCGGGGCGGTATCGCTGATCGTCAGCTGGTTCGGCGATGACCTGCGCTGCAGCCATTGCACGATCAAGCCCAAGGTCGAACAGGGCGAGCATGACGGCAACCCGATGCCATGGCGTGTGTCGGGCCTGACCCGAGGCACTGCTGATGAGGTGCCGCGCATTGATGACGCGCCGATCTATGGCGGCACGCCCTCTGACCAGTCGGTGGTCGAGGCGATCACCAAGATGAACGCGGATGGCAAGGCGGTGATGTATTACCCCTTCATCCTGATGGACCAGATCCCCGGCAATACGCTGCCCGATCCCTATAGCGACGCAGAAACCCAGCCGCCCCTGCCATGGCGGGGCCGTATCACGGGTGCCGAGGCACCGGATAGGGATGGCTCGCCCGACGGCACCGCGCAGGCGGGTGTTGAGGTGGCGCAATTCTTTGGCACCGCCGCGGCCAGCGATTTCACCGTAGGGGCGGGAACGGTCGTCTATAGCGGGCCAGCGGAATGGTCCTATCGCCGCTTCATCCTGCACCAGGCGGCCCTGTGCGCCGCGGCGGGGGGCGTCGATAGTTTCTGCATCGGGTCCGAAATGCGCGGGCTGACACAGCTGCGCGATGATACCGGTTTCCCCGCTGTCACCCAATTGCAGGCCCTCGCCGCCGAGGTCCGCCAACTGCTGCCTGATGCCAAGCTGGGCTATGCCGCCGACTGGTCGGAATATTTCGGCTATCAGCCGCAGGACGGCACGGGGGATCGATATTTCCACCTTGACCCGCTGTGGGCCGATGCCAACACCGATTTCATCGGGATCGACAACTATATGCCACTGTCCGATTGGCGCGATGGCAATGACCACCTGGATGCCGAACATGGCTCGATCTACGATCTGGCCTATCTGCGCGGCAATATCGAAGGGGGAGAGGGCTATGACTGGTTCTACCATTCGATAGATGCCGAGGCGGCGCAGATCCGTACGCCCATCACCGATGACGAGCACGATGAGCCGTGGATCTGGCGGTACAAGGACATTCGCAATTGGTGGCAAAACCCGCACCACGAACGGATCGGCGGTGTGCGGCAGGCCAATCCGACCGCTTGGCAGCCGAAATCCAAACCCGTCTGGTTCACTGAACTGGGCTGTGCGGCCATCGACAAGGGCACGAACCAGCCCAACAAGTTCCTGGACCCGAAATCCAGCGAATCCCAATTGCCGCGCCATTCCGACGGCCGCCGGGATGAGCTGATCCAGATGCAATACCTGCGCGCCATGCTGGGATATTGGGGCGAGGCTGGGAACAATCCCGCCTCTGATGTCTATGACGGCCCGATGCTGGACATGTCCCGCGCCTTTGTCTGGGCTTGGGATGCGCGGCCCTATCCGTTCTTCCCCGGCAACGAAACCCTGTGGAGCGACGCGGCCAACTATGCGCGCGGTCACTGGATCACGGGGCGGATGTCTGCGCGCTCGCTGTCCTCTGTCGTGTCGGAAATTTGCCTGCGCGCTGGGCTGACGCATTTCGATGCCACCGGCCTTTATGGCTTTGTGCGTGGTTATGTCGTGCCGGACGTGGTCGAGGCCCGCGCCGCCCTGCAACCGCTGATGCTGCGCTACGGATTCGACGCGGTGGAACGCGAAGGGCTGTTGAAATTCGTCATGCGCGACGGGCAGACCGATTTCGAAGTGACACAGGACATGCTGGCGGCCAGTTCCGAAATCGAAGGCACGGTCGAACAAACCCGCCTGTCCGAGGCCGAGATGGCTGGCCGCATCCGCCTGCGTTTCATCGAAACCGACGCCAATTTCGAAGTGGTGGCCGAGGAAACCGTGCTGCCGGACGAGGCGACCCATGCCGTTGCCTCCTCGGAACTGCCCATTGCCATGACCCGCGCCGAGGGTCGGCAGGTGGTCGAACGCTGGCTGGCCGAAACCCGCGTCGCCCGCGATGCGCTGCGGTTCTCTCTTCCGCCGTCGCAAATGCAGGTCGGGGCAGGGGATGTGGTGCGCCTGAACAGCACCGAGGCAACGGGCCTGTTCCGCATCGACCGTGTCGAACAGGCTGGCCAGCAAGTGCTGGAGGCCGTGCGGATCGAGCCGGAAAGCTATCGCACCATCGAGGTGAAGGAAGAGGCGAGCTCCCTCACCCCCTTTGCTGGGCCGGTGCCGGTGCTGCCGCTGTTCATGGACCTGCCATTGCTGACTGGTGACGAGCTGCCCCACGCGCCGCATCTGGCGCTGATGGCAAAGCCATGGCCTGGCAGCGTGGCGGTCTATGACAGCGCGTCCGACAGCGATTATGCCTTGAACAAGCTGTTTTCGGCCCGTGCGACCATGGGGCTGACCGAAACCGCCTTGCCCGCCGCAAGGCCGGGGATGATCGACCGGGGCGCTGGGCTGCAAGTCAGGCTGCTGGGGGGCGATCTGCAATCCATCGACGCGCAAAGCCTGCTGGCGGGCGGCAATGTCGCCGTCATCGGCGATGGTTCGCCCGACAACTGGGAGGTGTTCCAGTTCGAAAAGGCCGAGCTTATCGACACGGACACCTACCTGCTGTCGAACCGCCTGCGCGGGCAGCTTGGCACGGATGCGCTGATGCCGGATATCTGGCCCGAAGGGTCGTACGTGGTGGTCCTGAACCGTGCGATCTCCCAAATCGAATTGGCCAGCAATGCCCGCAATGTGGCGCGGCATTACCGCATAGGCCCGTCAAAACGCAGCTATGACGACCCTTCCTACGTGGCGCTGCAACATGCCTTTGCGGGCAATGGTTTGCGTCCATACAGCCCCGTGCACCTGCGCGCCGGGCAGGACACCGATGGTGCCTGGCTGGTGGAATGGGTGCGCCGCACGCGGCTGGACGGCGACAGTTGGGACGCGGCAGAGGTGCCGTTGGCCGAAGAGGCCGAAACCTACATCCTGCGCGTCATGCAAGGCCTGCAGGTGCTGCGCGAAATGGTGCTGGAGGAACCCGGCTATGTCTATGACGCCGCCGAACAGGCCGCGGACGGCGTGACCGGTGCCTTCCGGATCGAGGTGGCGCAGGTCTCGGCCCGCTATGGGCCCGGACCGTATAGCGCCATCGATATCGCGGCGTAACTTCCGTTCACGACAGTTTGAACCCCGCCTCGGCCATATGCGCTGGGGCGGGTTTTTCCATGTCTGCCAAGGGGTTTTGGTGCCGTCGGGCGGCGTGACCCGCAGCATGTATTCATTTCGTTGATGCCCCGATCACAGCTTTACGTTTCGCAAAAATGCAATATCTGCTAACTTGGACTCTCCAACGGAAGGAACCACGACATGGCAGAGAGACGCCCAAACCTCGCCGAGATCGACCCGATCTGGTCCCGCATCCGCGTCGAGGCGGAGCAAGTGGTCGTGGACGAACCGCTTCTGGGCGGGCTCATCCACTCTTCGATCCTGCATCACGGCTCGATCGCTGATGCACTCGCTTACCGGACTTCGATGAAATTGGCCTCGGGCGAGATGTCAGAGCAGCTTCTGCGCGAGATTTGCGATGAAGCCTACGCGGCGGATGAAACGCTGGCATTGGATGCCCGCGCCGACATTGCCGCCGTGTTCGAACGCGACCCGGCCTGCCACCGGTTCCTGCAACCCTTGATGTTTTTCAAGGGCTTCCAAGCCATCCAAGCCTACCGCGTGGCGCATTGGCTGTGGAATTCCGGCCGCCGTGACATGGCCGAATTTTTCCAGATGCGGATATCGGAGGCCTTCGGGGTGGATATCCATCCGGCGGCGCGTATCGGCAAGGGGATCATGATCGACCACGCCCATGCCACCGTCATCGGCGAGACCGCAGTGGTGGGCGACAACGTGTCGATGCTGCATTCCGTCACCCTTGGCGGCACCGGCAAGGAAGAGGAAGACCGCCACCCCAAGATCGGCGATGGCGTGTTGATCGGCGCGGGTGCCAAGGTGTTGGGCAATATCAAGATCGGCCATTGCAGCCGCGTTGCGGCAGGCTCGGTCGTGTTGCAGGACGTGCCGCCCAAAACAACCGTTGCCGGGGTTCCGGCCAAGGTGGTTGGAACAGCCGGTTGCGCGCAACCCTCGGTGTCGATGAACCAGTTGATCGGGGTGCGCCCGGGTGAAGCGCAGGACTGATTTCAATGTCCATGATAGATTGAAAAAGCCCCGCCGGGTTTGATGCTTGGCGGGGCTTTACTTTTATTTCAAAGGCTTGTGCGGTCAGGTTACGCCAGCATGACCATCGGATTTTCCAGCCCTTCCGCGATGGCTTGCAGCAGTTCGGCACCCAGTGCCCCGTCGATTACGCGGTGATCCACGGACAGGGTGACGGACATGACCGTGGCCACTTCAAGCGCACCATCCTTGCCGACAACCGGCTTTTTCACACCTGCGCCCACGGCAAGGATCGCCCCATGCGGCGGGTTGATCACGGCGTCGAAATTGTCGATCCCGAACATGCCAAGGTTGGAAATGGCAAAGCTGCCACCTTGATACTCATGCGGGGCCAGCTTGCGGTCGCGGGCGCGTGTGGCAAGGTCTTTCATCTGTGCCGACAAGGCGGAAAGCGATTTGCTTTCAGCATCTTGCAGGACGGGGGTGAACAGCCCGCCCTCGATCGCGACGGCCACCGCCACGTCCGAGGCTTTCATCTGTAACACGCGGTCGCCAGCCCAGACCGCATTGGCCGCAGGCACCTTTTGCAGGGCCAAGGCACAGGCCTTGATGATGAAATCGTTGACCGAAAGCTTCACGCCCCGATCCGCCAACTGCGCGTTCAAATCGCCACGGAATTTCAGCAGCGCGTCCAGCTTGATGTCGCGCCGCAGGTAGAAATGCGGGATGGTTTGTTTGGCCTCGGTCAGGCGGGCGGCGATGGTCTTGCGCATGCCGTCCAGCTTGATTTCCTCGTAGTCGCGACCTTCATACATCTTGATAACCGCATCGGTGGACGGGCCTGCGGGGACCGGTGCCGCGGCTGCGGGTGCGGCGGATTGTGCCGCTGGCGCTGCTTCTGCCGCAGCCGGTTTGGCCGCCGAGGGGCTTGCCCCTTCGACATCGGCCTTCACGATCCGCCCCTTGGGGCCGGTGCCGCTGATCTGGCTCAGGTCCAGGCCCTTGTTGCCCGCGATGCGGCGGGCAAGGGGGGAAGCAAAGATCCGTTCCCCATCCGCGCGGGCAGGGGCCGCGGGCGCGGCGGAGCTGCCGCTGGCAGCCGCCTTCGCGCCCGCATCCCCAGCATCGGCCTTGGCCGAAGCTGGCTCTGGCGCGGGGTTCGACGTGCTGGCGATGTCGTCGGCGCTTTCGCCATCTTCCAGCAACACGGCGATGGGACTGTTCACCTTGACCCCTTCGGTGCCATCCGGGATCAGGATCTTGCCGATCACGCCTTCGTCCACGGCTTCGAATTCCATCGTCGCCTTGTCAGTTTCGATCTCGGCCAGAAGGTCGCCGGATTTGACCGCGTCGCCTTCCTTGACCAGCCATTTCGCCAGCCTGCCTTCCTCCATTGTGGGGGACAGCGCGGGCATCAGGATTTCTGTGGGCATCTCGCTCTCCTTACCGGTAGGTCACTTTGCGCACGGCTTCGATCACCTCTTCAGTGGTGATCAGCGCGTGTTTTTCAAGGTTGGCTGCATAGGGCATGGGCACGTCCTTGCCGGTGCAGTTGATCACGGGTGCGTCCAAGTAATCGAATGCGTTTTCCATGATATAGGCCGATAGGTGGTTGCCGATGGATGCCACGGGGAAGCCTTCTTCGATGGTCACGCAGCGGTTGGTCTTCTGCACGCTTTCGGTGATCGTGTCATAGTCGATCGGGCGCAGGGTGCGCAGGTCGATCACCTCTGCCTCGATCCCGTCAGCGGCCAGTTTCTCCGCCGCTTCAAGGGCATAGGTCATGCCGATGCCAAAGCTGACCAGGGTCACATCGGACCCCTCGCGCCAGATCTTGGCCTTGCCGAAGGGGATAGTGAAATCATCCATGGCAGGCACTTCGAAAGACTTGCCATACATGATTTCGTTTTCAAGGAAGATCACCGGGTTGAGGTCGCGGATGGCGGTCTTCATCAACCCTTTGGCGTCGGCGGCCGAATAGGGCATGACGACTTTCAGGCCGGGGATTTGCGCATACCAAGCGGCATAATCGTGGCTGTGCTGCGCACCCACGCGGGCGGCGGCGCCGTTGGGGCCACGGAACACCATCGGTGCGCCCATCTGTCCGCCGGACATATACAGCGTTTTGGCGGCAGAGTTGATGATGTGGTCAATGGCCTGCATGGCGAAGTTGAAGGTCATGAATTCGACGACGGGCCGCAGCCCGCCAAAGGCGGCGCCGACGCCGATACCGGCGAACCCGTGTTCGGTGATCGGCGTGTCGATCACGCGTTTCGCGCCGAATTCGTCGAGCAGGCCCTGAGACACCTTGTAGGCGCCCTGATATTCGGCGACTTCTTCGCCCATCAGGAACACGGTGTCGTCGCGGCGCATTTCCTCGGCCATGGCGTCGCGGATCGCTTCGCGCACGGTTTGTTTCTTCATCGGGGTGCCTTCGGGCCAGTCCGGTTCCTCCACCTTGGCGGGCTTGGGCGGGGCAGGGGCGGGCGCGGCGGAGGCCGCAGGGGCCGCCTTCGCGTCCGCGTCGGCGGTCGCCTCCGTCCCGGCCGAAGCCGTCGCGATATCGTCGGCGCTTTCGCCTTCCTCCAGCAGCACGGCGATGGGCGTGTTGACCTTGACCCCTTCGGTGCCTTCCGCGATCAGGATCTTGCCCACGGTGCCTTCGTCAGCCGCTTCGAATTCCATCGTCGCCTTGTCAGTTTCGATCTCGGCCATGATGTCGCCGGATTTGATGGTGTCGCCTTCCTTGACCAGCCATTTTGCCAGGGTGCCTTCCTCCATGGTGGGGGACAGGGCGGGCATCAGAATTTCGGTTGCCATGTGTCTATCTCTCCCTCAAGCCTGCGGAATTTCGGCTGCGTAGATGTCGGTCCACAGCTCTTCGAGGGCTGGTTCCGGGCTTTCCTTGGCGAACTCCGCGCTGGCATTCACCACTTCCTTGATTTCCTTGTCGATCGCTTTCAGATCGTCCTCTGTCGCGTGTTTGCCGGTGATCAGCATTTCGCGCACATGTTCGATGGCGTCTTTTTCCTCGCGCATTTTCTGCACCTCTTCGCGGGTGCGGTACTTGGCGGGGTCGGACATGGAATGCCCGCGGTAACGGTAGGTTTTCACCTCAAGGATATAAGGGCCTTTGCCCGCGCGGCAGTGTTTCACCGCTTTTTCGCCGGCTTCCTTGACGGCCAGCACGTCCATGCCATCGACGTTTTCGCCGGGGATTCCGAAGGGCGCGCCGCGGGTGTGGATGTCAGCGGTCGAGGTCGATCGCGCCTGCGACGTGCCCATGGCATACTGGTTGTTCTCGATCACGAAGATCACCGGCAGTTTCCACAGGGCGGCCATATTGAATGTCTCATAGACCTGGCCTTGGTTCGCCGCGCCATCACCGAAATAGGTGAATGTGACGCGGCCGTTTTCCTTATACTTATCGGCAAATGCCAGCCCGGCACCCAGCGGCACCTGCGCGCCGACGATGCCGTGACCGCCGTAAAAATGCTTTTCCTTGGAGAACATGTGCATCGAGCCGCCCTTGCCCTTTGAGTAGCCTCCCTCACGCCCGGTCAGTTCGGCCATCACCCCGTTCGGATTCATGCCGCAGGCCAGCATATGGCCGTGGTCACGGTAGGAGGTGATGCGTTTGTCGCCTTCTTCGGCGGCGGCTTCCAGCCCGACCACCACGGCCTCTTGACCGATGTAAAGGTGGCAGAACCCGCCGATCAGGCCCATGCCATATAGCTGACCGGCCTTTTCCTCGAATCGACGGATCAGCAACATGTCGCGGTAATACTGTTTCAGGTCTTCACATGAAGCATTTGATTTTGCTGGAGCTTTCTTGGTTGCCATGCGGCGTCCCCTCCCAGGATAAACGAATGGTTTAGCGTTAAACTATTTAATACAGCATGTCGCCACGCGATGCGAGAGTGAATTTCGGATTGGACCTGCGCCCCCGAAGTGACTGGGTTCGAATGGGGAAATCCTGGCGAAGTGGGGCTGCGGTGTGCAAGAAGGATCGTGGGTGGAAAACGGCGGCGAAGCCGGCAGTCGCCGTTGCCAGTGCCGCCACGCCAGAGCGAGTGTAAGCGATACGGTTTGTGCGGGTGATCTTAATGCAGATATTGCTTGGTCGCGGCCGCGCGACAATGGCGGCGTCGCGGCCGCGCGACAATGGCGGCAATCGTTAACGGATCACGATCTCATCCGCGCGGATCAGGCCCAGAACATCGCGGGCCTGTTCGTCCAGCAGGTCCAGATCCAGGTAGCTGTCGGACAGGCGGCGGGTCAGGTTTTCCATACGGGCGACTTCAAGGTTCAGTCGGTCCAGTTCGGTTTTCAGGTCCGCGCCTTCGGCCACGATTTCGGCCCGGCGGAACAGGCCGAAATCGCCCTGCACGGCGGCAAAGGTGAAATAGGCCCCAAGCGAAAACGCCACGGCAAAATAAGCCAACAGGCCCAATGCGGGTTTTTTGCGGTTTGCCATGCTCTGCCTCGGTTTCGCCGCCTCTTGCTTGGGCGGTCGCAAACACAATGCCACAGGTGATTCGCTATGTGAATCCCCATTTGCGCGTTTTCCACAGGTATTTGGCGAAAAAGGCCGATTTTCGCCTGTTCAGGCCGCGCTTGGCAGCGGGACGGGGGGCGCGTAGAAGGGCGCAAGACGGCACGAAAGGGCAGGCTATGGCACAGCGGATTGACTTTACGTTGAAGGTGCAGGACGGAAAGGCGCGACTGGGAGTGATTAATACGCCCCGCGGGGCCATCCGCACGCCGGCCTTCATGCCCGTTGGAACAGCTGGTACGGTCAAGGCGATGATGCCGGAAAGCGTGGCGGCCACGGGGGCCGACATTTTGCTTGGCAATACCTATCATTTGATGCTGCGCCCTACGGCAGAGCGGATTGACCGGCTGGGCGGGCTGCACAGGTTCATGAACTGGGACAAGCCGATCCTGACGGACAGCGGCGGGTTCCAGGTGATGAGTCTGTCAGAGCTGCGCAAGCTGACCGAAGAGGGCGTGACCTTTCGCAGCCATATCGACGGCTCGCGCCATAAGTTGACGCCGGAGCGGTCGATGGAGATTCAAAAGCTGTTGGACTCGGACATCGTGATGTGTTTCGACGAATGCCCGGCGCTGCCCGCCACCGATGATCAGGTGGCCAAGTCGATGCGCCTGTCGATGCGGTGGGCGCAGCGCAGCCGCGATGCTTTTGGCGACCGGCCCGGATATGCGCTGTTCGGCATCCAGCAGGGCGGCGTGACGCAAGAGCTGCGCGAAGAAAGCGCCGAGGCGCTGAAAGGCATTGGTTTTGACGGCTATGCCATCGGCGGTCTGGCCGTGGGCGAGGGGCAAGAGGCGATGTTTGGTGTGCTGGATTATGCGCCGGACATGCTGCCGCAGGATCGTCCGCGCTATCTGATGGGGGTGGGCAAGCCCGATGACATCGTCGGCGCGGTGAAACGCGGCGTTGATATGATGGATTGCGTTTTGCCCTCGCGCTCGGGCCGGACGGGGCAGGCCTGGACGCGGCGCGGACAGGTCAATATCAAGAACGCCCGCCATCAGGACGACCCGCGCCCGCTGGACGAGCATTGCACATGCCCCGCCTGCCAGAATTATTCGCGCGCCTATCTGCACCATGTGTTCCGCGCGCAGGAAATGATCTCGGGGATGCTGCTGACGTGGCATAACCTGCATTACTATCAAGAGCTTATGCAGGGGATGCGCGATGCGATCGGGGCCGGAACCTTTGCGCAGTTCGAGGCAGAATTCCATGCCGCCCGCGAGATGGGCGATATCGAACGGCTGTAGGGAGGTCGATTGACGCTCCCGCCTGCGCGGATCGCCCCACCCGCCCTCCCGCAGATGGATTGGAATTACCAATGCGGTTGCGTGCGCTCTGCCCTCTTGCAGTCATGGCGATATAAGCTACGCATTGCATTTAAGATGTGGCGAATAACATTAGGGTGCCAGTAATGTTTTGTCTTTTTCAAAGAAGTGTGAGCTACCCCCCGAAATTCGGACACTGACGTAAGCTGCGATTTGTAGTCTGCTGATCTTCAACACGAAGGAGATCAGGAATGTCGAAACGGAAGCAACA
>JGI24025J20009_10000345_pt1 | contig 36054 bp, 31 predicted proteins | sample Cruoilmetagenom3_FD_20009 | JGI IMG/M metagenome (IMG submission 20009) | reverse complement strand
ATCAGCATGGGCGTCTCCCGTCCCGAAGTTCCCTCAGAACCGATCTTGCCATGAACAGGGCCGAGCGCCGAGGGGAAATGTGATCATCCGGGATGGAACAGTTACCAACGGACCCCCCATGCCGAAGCAAGGAGGGGGAGGATCGCTACCCGGCTAAAAAGATCCAATAGGCTACTGCGTTGCAGATCGTCCGCGCGCTTTCATTTTGCCCCAAATACTCCCGCCGGAGGCATCCCAGCCCACTCGCCAGCGCGGCCTCAAACGCGACTCTGCCCACCCGCCACGGTCGTAAATCCCGCACCGATGCGATACCCGCGCAATAACGACGCGGGAAATCGGCCTGTTCCGGCCCTTGCGGCCCTGCATGGGCACGGGCATCTTGCGGCAAAGTCAACGAAAGGTGCGGCGATGATTCCGGTGCAGGGTTTCAAGGGGCAATCGGTGGGTGTGTTGGGGCTGGGGCGCTCAGGCCTCGCCACGGCGCGGGCGCTGAAAGCGGGCGGGGCGATCCCGCTGTGCTGGGATGACAACCTTGCCGCGCGCAATAGTGCCATGGCCGAAGATCTTGAAGTCAAAGACCTTTCGCGGCAAGGCGCATTCGACGGTGTGGCCTGCCTGATCACCAGCCCCGGCATCCCGCATCTTTACCCCGCGCCCAACCCGGTGATCGTCGCCGCATGGGCGGCGGGCGTGCCGGTGGACAATGACATCGGCCTGTTCTTCCGCTCTTTCGCCGCGCAAGGTTTTGAAGATTTCGACACCATCCCCCGCGTCGTCGCGGTGACAGGTTCCAACGGCAAATCAACGACTTCCGCCCTGATCCACCACTTGCTGACCCATGCCGGAAAACCCGCCCAACTGGCCGGTAACATTGGCCGCGGCGTTCTGGACATCGACGCGCCGCAGGACGGCGGCGTGGTGGTGTTGGAGCTGTCCAGCTACCAGACGGACCTGGCCCGCGCCCTGACGCCGGATGTGGCGGTGTTCACCAACTTGTCCCCCGATCATCTGGACCGTCACGGCGGCATCGGCGGTTATTTCGCAGCCAAGCGCCGCCTTTTTGCCGAAGGCGGTCCCGACCGCGCCGTGATCGGTGTGGACGAGACCGAGGGGCAGTATCTTGCCAACCAGATGGCCGAGGGCGCATCGGATGATCGGGTCATTCAGGTCTCGGTCGGTCGCAAGCTGACCGGCCCCGGCTGGCACGTCTTTGCCCGTAAGGGTTTTCTGTCCGAGTATCGAAAGGGCAAGCAGGTCGGCAGCATAGATTTGCGCGATATCAAGGGCTTGCCCGGCGCGCATAACCACCAGAACGCCTGCGCCGCCTACGCGGTCTGCCGCACGTTGGGCCTGGCGCCACGCGTGATCGAGGAGGGGATGAAAACCTATGGCGGGCTGCCGCACCGGTCGCAGATCGTGGCCGAGGTGGGCGGCGTGACCTATGTGAACGATTCCAAGGCGACCAATGTGGACAGCGCCACCAAAGCCTTGTCAGCCTTCAAGAATATCCGCTGGATTTGCGGCGGGTTGGAGAAAGAGGGCGGGCTGGCCGCCCTTGCCGAGGCCGCCGGTGACGTGCGCCGCGCCTATGTGATCGGGCGCGAAGCCGCAGCCTTTGCCGTTGGCCTGAAAGGGATCGAGGCCGAGGTCTGCACGACGATGGAGCAGGCCGTCACCCGCGCCACGGAGGATGCCGAGGCAGGCGATACCGTGTTGCTGGCCCCCGCCGCTGCCAGCTTTGATCAATATGACAATTTCGAACAGCGGGGCGAGGATTTCACCGCCCGCGTGAAGGCGGTTTTGGGTCTTTAGCCCTTGCGCGATCCGGCGCGGATCGCCTCGGCCGCCGCATGGGCCGAGGCCCAGGCCCATTGGAAGTTGAACCCGCCAAGCCAGCCGGTCACATCCACGCATTCGCCAATGAAATAAAGCCCCGGCACGGTTTTCGATGCCATGGTTTTCGACGACAGCCCACCCGTATCCACCCCGCCCAACGTGACTTCGGCGGTGCGGTAGCCTTCGGTCGCGGTGGGTTTCAGCGCCCAGTGCGACAGGGCGGTGCAGATTTCGGCCAGGCGCGCATCGGACTGATCCGCAAGGTTGCCAGACAGGCGCAGCACGGGTGTCAGGTGATCGACCAGTTTCGCGGCGATGTGGCGGGAAAGTTCGGTGGTCAGGTTGCGCCGTCCCTCTCGCTGGCGCTGGTCGCGCAGATCGTCGAACAGCGGGCGGCCCGCGATCAGGTCCAGCGTCACCGTGTCCCCCTCGTGCCAGTAGGATGACGCCTGCAATATCGCGGGGCCGGAAAGGCCGCGATGGGTGAACAGGACCGCCTCTTCGAAGGTGGTGTGACCTGCGGTGACACGGGCATTTGTGGCGGTGCCGGACATGCCCGCGAAAGGCTGGTTCGAGAAGGTGAAGGGCACTAGGCCGGGGCGGGTTTCCGTCACCTCATGCCCGAATTTCGATGCGACTTCATAGGCTAATCCAGTCGCGCCCATCTTGGGGATGGATTTGCCGCCGCTGGCCACCACCACGTTGCGGGCCGAAACGGTGGCCCGCTTGCCGTCCGAGTCGATCACGGCGGAAAACCCGGTGTCGGCCTTGTCGAGCGATATCAGCGCACAGCCAAGGCGTATTTCGGCCCCCGCCTTGCGGCCCAGTCCGACCAGCATGTCGATGATCTGCGTGGCCTTGCCGTCGCAGAACAGCTGGCCAAGGGTCTTTTCGTGCCAGGCGATCCCGTGCGCATCGACCATGGCGACGAAATCCCACGGGGTGAACCGCGACAGGGCGGATTTGTGGAAATGCGGATTGGCCGAGATGAAATTCGCGGGCTCGGCATGGATATTGGTGAAATTGCAGCGCCCGCCCCCGGAAATGCGGATCTTTTCACCCGCCGCCTTGGCGTGGTCGATCAGCAGCACGCGCCCGCCCGCGCGTCCCGCCGCCATTAGCCCTGCCGCCCCGGCCCCGATGATAAGCGTGTCGTAATCCATGCCGCGCGCAGTATCCCCGCGCGGCCCTGCTTGGCAAGGGGGGCGATCCCCGCCGGTCAAGTGTTTAAGGCTGGCAACGCCACGCTATATTGGATAGACTTGCGCGCAAGACCCCAAGATAAGGGGTGCCCCACAAGGGGCGAGTTTAGGCAGTAATCGGCGGTATCCCATGACGGAAATGGTCTATGGCACGGTGCCAGTTCAGCAGGGCGAACCCGTCCTGCCGAAATGGTGGCGCACAATCGACAAATGGACAATGTCCTGCATCCTGATGTTGTTCGGGGTGGGGATGCTGCTGGGGTTGGCCGCGTCGCCCCCCTTGGCGGAAAAGAACGGCTTTGAGTATTTCCACTACGTCAAACGGCAATTTGCCTTTGGCACCATAGCCCTGACTGTAATGATGGTCATTTCCATGATGTCGCCGGTGCTGGTGCGGCGCCTTGCGGTTCTCGGCTTTCTGGGGGCTTTCATTGCCCTGCTGGGGCTGCCCTTTCTGGGGACCGACTTTGGCAAGGGTGCGGTGCGCTGGTATTCGCTTGGCTTCGCCTCGGTCCAGCCTTCGGAATTCCTGAAGCCCGGCTTCGTGGTGGTGGCCGCATGGATGATGGCGGCCAGCCAGGATATCAACGGCCCACCCGGCCGCAGCTGGTCCTTTGTGCTGGCGGTGCTGATCGTCGGCATTCTGGCGTTGCAGCCCGATTTCGGGCAGGCCAGCCTTGTTCTGTTCGCATGGGGCGTGATGTATTTCGTGGCCGGTGCACCGATCACCTTGCTGGCGACCTTGGCGGGAATGGTGGCGCTGGCGGGCAGCTTTGCCTATTCCGCGTCCGAACACTTTGCCCGCCGGATCGACGGCTTCCTTTCGCCCGACGTGGACCCGCGGACCCAGCTGGGTTACGCGACGAATGCCATTCAAGAGGGCGGTTTTTTCGGCGTCGGTGTGGGCGAGGGGCAGGTGAAATGGTCGCTGCCCGATGCCCATACCGATTTCATCATCGCCGTCGCGGCCGAGGAATACGGGCTGATCCTGGTGCTGTTCATCATCGCGCTTTACATGATCGTTTCCGTGCGCTCGATGTTGCGCCTGATGCGCGAGCGTGACCCGTTCATCCGCTTGGCCGGCACCGGTCTGGCCGCCATGTTCGGCGTGCAGGCGGTGATCAACATGGGCGTGGCCGTGCGGTTGCTGCCCGCCAAGGGCATGACCCTGCCTTTCGTGTCCTATGGCGGCTCGTCCGTGATCGCCTCGGGCATTGCGGTGGGGATGCTGCTGGCCTTCACGCGTTCGCGCGCCCAAGGCGAGATTGGCGATATCCTGCGGGGGCGGGCAAGATGAACGTCGATGCGCCGCTTTTGATCATCGCGGCCGGTGGCACCGGCGGTCACATGTTCCCTGCCCAAGCCCTGGCCGAGGCGATGCTGCGCAAGGGCTGGCGGGTCAAGCTGTCCACCGATGCGCGCGGCGCGCGCTACACCGGCGGCTTTCCCCATACGGTCGAGATCGAGCAGATTTCCAGCGCGACCTTCGCGCGGGGCGGGCTGCTGGCCAAGGCGATGGTGCCGTTCCGCATCGCGGGCGGTATCATCGGGGCCACCATCCGCATGATGCGCGACAAGCCCGCCGTGGTGGTGGGGTTTGGCGGTTATCCGACCATTCCGGCGCTGGCCGCCGCGACGATCCTGCGCAAGCCGCGCATGATCCATGAACAGAACGGCGTTTTGGGCCGTGTGAATAGACTCTTTGCCAAACGTGTCGATGCGGTGGCTTGCGGCACATGGCCAACCGATCTGCCCGAAGGGGTCGACAGCGTGCATTCCGGCAATCCCGTGCGCGGGGCCGTGCTGGAACGGGCGGGCGCGGCATATATCGCGCCAGGCGATTACCCGATGTCGATCCTTGTGATTGGCGGAAGCCAGGGCGCGCGCATCCTGTCCGACGTGGTGCCGCCCGCGATCGCGGAATTGCCCTCGGACCTTTTGGCCAATATCCGTGTTAGCCATCAGGCCCGCGACGAGGATGGCGAACGGGTGGCGCAATTCTATGCCGACAACGGCATCGCCGCCGACGTGCAACCCTTTTTTACCGACATTCCCCGCCGGATGAGCGAGGCGCAGTTGGTGATTTCGCGCTCTGGCGCGTCCTCGGTTGCTGATATATCCGTGATCGGGCGTCCTTCGATCCTGATCCCATATGCGGCGGCGACGGGCGACCATCAGACGGCGAATGCGCGCGGTCTGGTCGATGCGGGGGCGGCGATCCTGATCCCCGAAAGCAAATTGCAGGTCGAGACCCTCTCGGCCCAGATAGAAACGATACTGACCCATCCCGAAGGGGCATTGAAGATGTCGCAGGCGGCGCTTGGCTTTGCCCGCCCTGATGCGACCGAAACCCTGGTCGAGATGGTCACGGCGCTGGCACTGAAAGGCAATAAATGAACGCGGCAACCAAACTTCCGGGCGATGTGGGCCCGATCCATTTTGTGGGTATCGGCGGGATCGGCATGTCCGGCATCGCCGAGGTGTTGCTGAACCATGGCTATGTCGTGCAAGGGTCCGACCTGAAGGCCAGCAAGATCACCGACCGCCTGCATAAGATGGGCGCGACGATTTTCGTGGGCCAACAGGCGGAAAATCTGGCCGATGCCGAGGTGGTGGTGATTTCCTCGGCGATCAAGCCGGGCAACCCCGAACTGGACGAGGCGCGCCGCCGTGGCTTGCCCGTGGTGCGCCGGGCCGAAATGCTGGCCGAACTGATGCGCTTGAAATCCAACATCGCCATTGCCGGCACCCATGGCAAGACGACCACCACCACCATGATGGCCGAACTGATGGTGGCGGGCGGGTTCGACCCCACGGTCGTCAATGGCGGTATCATCCATGCCTACGGTTCCAACGCCCGCATGGGGCAGGGCGAATGGATGGTGGTCGAGGCAGACGAAAGCGACGGCACCTTCAACCGGCTGCCTGCGACCATTGCCATCGTCACCAATATCGACCCCGAACATATGGAACACTGGGGCGATTTCGACAGCCTGCGGCAGGGGTTCTACGATTTCGTGTCGAACATTCCCTTCTACGGGCTGGCCGTGTGCTGCACCGACCACCCCGAGGTGCAGGCGCTGGTGGGCCGCGTCACCGACCGCCGTGTCGTGACCTATGGCTTCAACGCGCAGGCCGATGTGCGGGCCGAGAATCTGAAATACATCAAGGGTGTCGCGCATTTCGACATCAACCTGCAGGCCGAAGGCATCCGCATCGACGGCTGCACCCTGCCGATGCCCGGTGATCACAACGTATCGAACGCCCTGTCCGCGGTGGCGGTCTGCCGCCACCTGGGTATGAAAGCCGACGAAATCCGTGCCGCACTGGCCGCCTTTGGTGGCGTGAACCGCCGCTTTACCCGCGTGGGCGCGGTGAACGGCGTGACCATCATTGACGATTACGGTCACCACCCGGTTGAAATCGCCGCCGTGCTGCGCGCCGCGCGCCAGGCCTGCGAGGGGCGCGTGATCGCCGTGCATCAGCCGCACCGATATTCGCGCCTGCACAGCCTGTTCGACGATTTCTGCGCCTGTTTCAACGATGCCGATGTGGTCGGCATCGCCGAGGTTTTCGCCGCGGGCGAGGACCCTATCGAAGGGGCCAGCCGTGAAGATCTGGTGGCGGGGCTGGTGCGCCACGGCCATCGTCATGCTGTCGCCATCACATCCGAAGACGACTTGGAACAGCTGGTCCGCACCGAGGCAAAGCCCGGCGATATGGTTGTCTGCCTTGGCGCCGGCACCATCAGCGCATGGGCCAACAACCTGCCGTGGCGTCTGAAAGGATAATCCATGCAACAAGACGCCTTGAAACGCCGTATCGGGCCGGGTTTGCTGACCGCCTATGGCGTTGGCGTCATGGTGGGCGCGGGGATTTACGTGTTGACGGGCGCGGCGGCAGGGGCGGCAGGTATCTGGGCGCCCCTGTCCTTTTTGCTGGCCGGGATCGTGGTCACCCCCTCGGCGCTGGCCTTTGCCGAATTGTCCGCCCGCATCCCCGAGGCGGCAGGCGACAGTTCCTATATCGAGGTCGGATTGCAGGCCCATTGGCTGGCCAATGTCGTCGGCATGATCAACGTGATCGCGGGCACCGTGGCCGCGGCGGCGGTGCTGCGTGGCGGGGTGGGCTACCTGACCTCTATCGTGGATATTCCGTTCAACTGGGGCATCGTCGGGCTGGGCGTGGCGATGGCGCTGATCGCCATCGTCGGCGTATTGGAAAGCCTTACCTTCGCCGCGATCCTGACCGTGGTCGAGGTGTTCGGCCTGTGCCTTGTAATCTGGGCCGGAATGGAGGCAGAGCCGGTGGCCGATTGGGTCGCGCGCCCCTTGCCCGCGATCGAATGGAACGGGGTTGTCGTCGCGACCATCTTTGCCTTCTTCGCCTTCATCGGCTTTGATGACATCGTCAATATCGCCGAGGAAACCCGCGCCCCTGAACGCACCATGCCCCGCGCCATCCTTGGCGCATTGGCGATCACCGCGCTGCTATATGCCATGGTGTCGCTGGCGGCTGTGCGCGCTGTCCCGCGCGAGGTGCTGGGCGCGTCCGAACGCCCCCTCGCACTGGTGTGGGAGGCAGGCACGGGGTCTTCCGCCGTGTTCCTGTCGGCCATCGCCGTGGCCGCCGCACTGAACGGAGTCTTGGCACAGATGGTCATGGCCGCGCGGGTGCTGTTCGGGCTTGGGCGGCGCTCGAAAGGGTTTGCTCCGTTCTGCCGCGCGCATCCGCGTTTCGGCACGCCGGTTCTGGGCACCGTCGTGGTGGCCGCCGCCGTGATCGGCGCCGCGCTGGTCTTGCCGGTGTCCTTTTTGGCGGAAATCACCAGCCAGGCGTTGCTGATCGTCTTTGCCGTCGTCAACGCCGCGCTGATCGGGGCCAAGCGGCGCAGGCCCGCCTCGCCCTTCGCCGTTCCCGCATTCGTGCCATGGCTGGGCATTGCCGCCTGCCTTGGCACCTTCATCGCATCCCTTGTCGGAGGATAACCATGGCCGGATCCATCATCGCCGCCTGCCTTTGGGGCATCGCCGCCAACGTGCTGGCGCTGCTGCCGTCAAAAGACAATTACTGGACGCGGGCCTATGTGCTGATCGGGGTCGGCATACCGGTCCTTGGCTGGGTCACGTATCAGAACGGTCCGTGGGTCGGGCTGGCGGTGCTGCTGGCGGGCATGTCCATGCTGCGCTGGCCGCTGCGCTATCTTGGGCGCTGGCTGCGGCGCAAGCTGGGCGGGACGCGGGCGATATGACCGGTGCCCTGCTGCCTCTGCTGTTTGCCCTTGTTCCGGGTGCCTTCATCTACCTTTTGTGCCGGTTTCGCCGCATATCGCTGGCGCGGTGGCTGACCATCCTGACCGGGCTTTGCTTTGCCGGGGCGTTTTCGCTGGAAACCATGTTCGGCGGGGGGATGTTTCGCTATGTCCTCAGCCTCGGGTTGCTGCTGCCTGCCGCGCTTGGCTGCATTTTGGGGCTTTTTCTTGGCACCGCGCCGTGGAAAAAGGCCCCCCATGAGCAAGACTGACACCATCCCGATGCCCAAGGTGCGCGGACGGCTGACGCCGGACCGCGCCCTGTCCGATTTGACCTGGCTGCGCGTGGGCGGGCCGGCCGACTGGCTGTTCCAGCCTGCGGATGTGGACGATCTGGCCGGGTTCCTGGCTGGTCTTGCACGTGACGTGCCGGTGTTCCCCATGGGGGTCGGATCCAACCTGATCGTGCGTGATGGCGGCCTTCGGGCCGTGGTGTTGCGCATGGGGCGCGGCTTCAACCATATCGAGACCGAAGAGGGCGGGCGCGTGCGCGCCGGTGTTGCTGCCCTTGATGCCCATGTGGCCCGCAAGGCGGCCGAGGCGGGTATTGACCTGACATTCCTGCGCACCATCCCCGGATCCATCGGCGGGGCGGTGCGGATGAACGCGGGCTGTTACGGCAGTTACACTGCGGATGTGTTCATCGAGGCGACGGCGATCACGCGCGAGGGCGAGATCGTCACCCTGACAGCCGATGACCTGAATTTCCGCTATCGTCAGACCGACCTGCCCGAAGGCTGGGTGCTGGTCGAGGCGCTGCTGAAAGGCCCCCCCGGCGATCCTGCGGAACTGGCCGCGCGCATGGACGCGCAGCTGAAAAAGCGCGACGAAAGCCAACCCACAAAGGACCGCAGCGCGGGCAGCACATTTCGCAACCCTGCCGGGTTTTCATCCACCGGCAAGGCCGATGATGTGCATGACCTGAAGGCGTGGAAGGTCATCGACAACGCAGGGATGCGCGGCGCGCGCGTCGGCGGCGCACAGATGAGCGAGATGCATTCCAATTTCATGATCAACGCAGGCGGTGCAACCGCCGCCGATCTGGAAAACCTCGGCGAGTTGGTGCGGAAAAGGGTTTACGATTCAAGCGGTCTCACGCTAGAGTGGGAGATCATGAGGGTCGGCGAACCGGCCCCGACAGGCAGCTGACTTCAATTCGAAATTCCAGTCGAAAACCAGGTCGAAAACAGCGAATGATAAATGGGTCTGGTCAACAGGCCCGCCAAATGAGGCACAGTGGGTATGTCGAGCGGGACAAACCTCAAGGTTGCGGTGTTGATGGGTGGCCCCTCTGCGGAACGCGAGGTGTCGCTGGCGACGGGGCGCGAATGCGCTGCCGCCCTTAGAGGACAGGGTTATCAGGTGATCGAGGTCGATGCGGACCGCGATCTTGCCATGCGTCTTTCGGAAATCGCACCCGACGTGGTGTTCAACGCGCTGCACGGCCCCTTGGGCGAAGACGGCTGCGTTCAGGGCATTCTTGAATGGATGCGCCTTCCTTATACTCATTCGGGCGTTCTGGCCTCGGCGCTGGCGATGGACAAGCAGCGCACCAAGGATATCTACCGTGCCAATGGCCTGCCGGTGGTGGGCAGTATCCTGGCCGCCAAGGCCGATGTGTCGGCAGGCCATGTGATGCCGCCGCCCTACGTGGTGAAACCCTATAACGAGGGGTCGTCGGTCGGGGTCTATCTGGTGCACAAAGGGGCCGCGCCGCCCGCGCTGGCCGATGACATGCCCGACGTGGTGATGGTCGAAGCCTTCGCGCCGGGGCGCGAGCTGACCACGACGGTGATGGGTGAACGCGCCCTGACCGTGACCGACATTCTGACCGACGGCTGGTATGATTACGACGCCAAGTATGACGAGGGCGGATCGCGCCACGTCTGCCCCGCGGACCTGCCGCAAGATATTTTCGACGCCTGCATGGAATATGCCCTGCGCGCCCATAACGCGCTTGGCTGCCGTGGTGTCAGCCGCACCGATTTCCGCTGGGACGAGGCGCGCGGGCTGGACGGGTTGATCCTGCTTGAAACCAACACGCAGCCGGGCATGACGCCTACCTCTCTGTCGCCCGAACAGGGCGAAACTGTCGGCATCAGCTTTGGCCAGTTGTGCCAGTGGATGGTGGAGGACGCATCGTGCAACAGGTGACGCGTCCCGATCCCGCCCCCTCGCGCGCGTCCTACCGGTTGCAGCGCCTGATGCTGACGCCGCTGTTCCGCAAGGGGCTGCGCATCGGCCTGCCGCTGGCGGCGCTGGCGCTGGGGCTGGGCATCTGGCTGGGCAACGAAGGCCGGCGCGAGGCGATCGTGACCGCCGCCGCCGACCTGCGCGACCAGATCCAGAGCCGCCCCGAATTCCGCGTCAACGTGATGGCGATCGACGGGGCCAGCCCCGAGGTCGCCGCCGATATCCGCAACATCATTCCGGTGGATTTCCCGATTTCCAGCTTCGATCTGGAACTTTCCGACCTGCATGCGCTGGTCCATGAGCTGCCCGCCGTGGCCGATGCCAGCTTGCGCATCCGGCAGGGCGGGGTGCTGCAAATCGACGTGACCGAACGGGTGCCCGCCGCCGTGTGGCGCAATGACGCGGGGCTTGACCTGGTCGATGCCACCGGCGCGGTGGTGCGCGGCGCCTTGGTGCGCGATGCCTATCCCGACTTGCCGCTGATCGCGGGCGAGGGGGCGGATGCCCATGTCGCGCAGGCGCTTGACCTGATCCACGCCGCCGGTCCGCTGTTGCCGCGTATGCGCGGTGTTGTCCGTATGGGCGAGCGCCGCTGGGACATGGTGCTGGACCGCGGGCAGCGCATCCTTTTGCCGGAAAACGCCCCCGTGCAAGCGCTGGAGCGCGTCATCATGCTCAGCGAGGCGCAGGACATGCTGGCGCGCGATCTGGCCGTGGTGGATATGCGGTTGGCCGAACGGCCAACCATCAGAATGAACGAGACCGCCGTCGACGAATGGTGGCAGATCAGGCAGACGATGACAGGGGCAGGTAACCAATGATCGAGCTATATGAATCCCAACGGGCGATGCGCAACATGCGCCGGGCTGCCATGCAGCGTGGCGTGGTGGCCGTGCTGGACGTGGGCAGTTCGAAAATCGCCTGTCTCGTGCTGCGCTTTGATGGCACCGGTGAGGCCGAGGGTGACGGCATCGGATCGCTGGCTGGGCAGGCCGGGTTCCGCGTGATCGGCGCGGCGACCACCCGGTCGCGCGGCGTGCGCTTTGGCGAGATCCACGCCATGCAGGAAACCGAACGCGCCATCCGCACCGCCCTGCAAGGCGCGCAGAAAATGGCCAATATGCGGGTCGATCACGTCATCGCCTGTTTCTCCGGGGCCGAGCCGCGCAGCTATGGCCTGGCCGGCCAGATCGAGGTCGAAGGCACCGTGGTCGGCGAACAGGATGTCAGCCGCGTGCTGTCGGCCTGTGATGTGCCAGATTTCGGCGACGGGCGCGAAGTGCTGCACGCACAGCCGGTCAACTTTGCCCTCGACCATCGTTCGGGCCTGTCCGATCCGCGCGGGCAGATCGGGCACAGCCTTGCCACCGACATGCATATGCTGACGGTCGATGCCGCCGCGATCCAGAATCTGGCCCATTGCGTAAAGCGTTGCGACCTGGAACTGGCGGGGGTTGCCTCTTCTTCCTACGTGTCCGGCATTTCGTCGCTGGTCGAGGACGAGCAGGAACTGGGCGCGGCCTGTATCGACATGGGGGGCGGAGCCACGGGCGTGTCGATCTTCATGAAGAAACACATGATCTATGCGGACAGCGTGCGCATGGGCGGCGATCACGTAACCAGCGACATTTCCATGGGCTTGTCGGTGCCGCCAAATCTGGCCGAACGGATCAAGACCTTTTATGGCGGCGTCGTGGCCACCGGCATGGATGACCGCGACATGATCGAGCTGAACTCGGAAACCGGAGATTGGGAACATGACCGCCGCCGCGTCAGCCGCGCCGAACTGATCGGAATCATGCGTCCCCGCGTCGAGGAGATCCTGGAAGAGGTGCGCGCGCGGCTGGATGCCGCCGGTTTCGAACATCTGCCCAGCCGACAGATCGTGCTGACCGGCGGCGGCAGCCAAATTCCGGGGCTGGACGGGCTGGCAAGCCGCATCCTTGGCAGCCAGGTGCGTCTTGGCCGCCCGCTGCGCGTCCACGGGTTGCCGCAGGCGGCAACGGGGCCAGGATTTTCCTCGGCTGTGGGCATGTGCCTGTTCGCCGCACATCCGCAGGATGAATGGTGGGATTTCGAAATTCCCGTGGACCGCTACCCGGCACGTTCGCTGCGCCGCGCGGTCAAGTGGTTCAAAGACAACTGGTGATCCGATTTTCTGGTTTTCGCGCGTGGAAGCCCGTGATAATCTTTCTCAAGACGCTTCGAGGCAGAAAGCGCAAAAGCCGGACAAAACCGGCGGCAAAGACAATACAAAGTCAAACAGAGGGTCGGGCAGACTCCTGAATACTGATTCACAAGCAAGCGCGCAGGGGCGGTTCCTCTTGCGCGGGGTGTTCGCTTTTGTGGTATTGTCTGCCAAATCCGCAATATCTGGGCAAATCAGCAAAATCCCGCGTAGTGAAATCGGAATCAGCCCTATATTTTGTGGTTAAATTGTGTTTTTTGGGTGACGCCTGCGGCCCTTCGGGTTAACAATGTGTTTGGAACAGGCAGAATTTTAACCCGCTGCATGCGGGACGTAACAATCAGGCGGACAGACCCATGACCTTGAATCTTTCGATGCCCGGACAGGACGAACTGAAACCCCGCATCACCGTTTTCGGTGTCGGTGGCGCAGGCGGCAACGCGGTGAACAACATGATCGAAAAGCAGCTTGTGGGCTGTGATTTCGTCGTGGCGAACACCGACGCGCAGGCGCTTCAGCAAAGCCAATCGCAAAGCCGCATCCAGCTGGGTGTGAAGGTCACCGAAGGTCTGGGCGCAGGTGCCCGTGCCACGGTTGGCGCAGCCGCCGCCGAAGAAAGCATCGAACAGATCGTCGATCATCTGGCGGGCGCGCACATGTGCTTTATCACAGCCGGCATGGGCGGCGGCACCGGCACCGGCGCGGCCCCGATCATTGCGCAGGCCGCACGTGAGTTGGGTGTTCTGACCGTCGGCGTCGTGACCAAGCCCTTCCAGTTCGAGGGCGCCAAGCGGATGAAGCAGGCCGAGGACGGGGTGGAAGCCCTGCAAAAGGTCGTCGATACGCTGATCATCATTCCGAACCAGAACCTGTTCCGTCTGGCCAACGAGAAGACCACCTTCACCGAGGCGTTCTCGATGGCGGATGACGTGTTGTACCAGGGTGTCAAGGGCGTGACCGACCTGATGGTGCGCCCCGGCCTGATCAACCTTGATTTCGCCGACGTTCGCGCCGTGATGGACGAGATGGGCAAAGCCATGATGGGCACCGGCGAGGCATCGGGCGAAGATCGCGCGATCCAGGCTGCGGAAAAAGCCATCGCCAACCCGCTGCTGGACGAAATCAGCCTGAAGGGCGCCAAGGGCGTTCTGATCAACATCACCGGCTCGCACGACCTGACCCTGTTCGAACTGGACGAAGCCGCCAACCGCATCCGCGAAGAAGTCGACGCAGACGCCAACATCATCGTCGGTTCCACGCTGGACACCGACATGGAAGGCATGATGCGCGTTTCGGTCGTGGCCACCGGCATCGACGCGGTCGAAGTGAACACCGACATGCCCGTGCCGCGCCGTTCCATGGCGGCCCCGCTGACGCAGCCCGCAGCCGCACCCGCCCCGGCCGAAGAGCTGGCGGCAGAGCAGCATTATGCTCCCGCAGCCCAGCAACCGGCCGCCGCGCCGCAATCTGCGCCCGTGCAGCAACAGCCCGCGGCAACCGAGCCGTCCTTGCTGGACCGGATGGAAACCGAACGCGAGGCCGCGCTGGACCAGATGGAGGACATCTTCGAGGAAGAGGCCACCGCCGACGATCTGCCGCCGCCCGCCTATCGCCCGCAGCCCGCGCCTTTCCAGCCGCGTGCCGAAGAACCGCAAGCCGCCAGCTTTGTCGCACCCCGCGCGCCCGCAGTCGGCACTCCGTCCGAAGACACGATGAAGCGCCTGCGCACCGCCGTGCAAAATTCGGGTGGCGGGCAAACGCGCCAGCCGCAAGTGCCCGCGCAAACCCCGGCACCGGCCCCCGCGGCCGAGACGGAGCGCCCCCGCTTTGGCATCAACTCTCTGATCAACCGGATGACTGGCCACGGTCAGGACACGGCGCAACAACCGGCACGCCAGCAGCCCGCGATGCGCGCACAGCAACCCGCGCCGCAGCCGCAACAAGAGGCCCAGCCCGAGGATGAACGGATCGAGATTCCGGCCTTCTTGCGCCGTCAAGCCAACTGATTTCCATCACGAATTGACCGGAAGGGGCCGCTTTTCAGCGGCCCCTTTTCTTTTTCAAAGCCAATGGGTTGCTTTGCATTCGCACCCCTTTGGGCCCGTTTCCGCTCAATTGTGACAGTCATGTTTCAATCCGTTGCAAAGAGTGAGTTGAGGCCAGGTTCACCAACACCTATTTTTCCGCTCAAAGGCGACAGGACTGTGCCCCGGCCATAATATTCTGAGGTTCCTTGTGCAAACGACCATCAAATCGGCAGTGACGTTTCAAGGCGTTGGCCTCCACTCCGGGGCGCCGGTGCGCATGGTGGTGCGCCCTGCCTCGGCCGAGCATGGCATCTGGTTCCGCCGCACCGATGTGATCTTCAAGGACAACCTTGTGGCCGCGCGTTGGGACGTGGTGAACCAGTCCCCGCTTTGCACCAAGATCCAGAACGAGGCGGGCATCACCGTTTCAACCGTCGAACATATCATGGCGGCGCTGATGGGCTGCGGCATCCACAACGCCCTGATCGAGATTGACGGCCCCGAAGTGCCGATCCTTGACGGGTCTTCGCAACGATTCGTGCGGGCGCTGCTGGCGCGCGGCGTGCAGGTGCTGGATACGCCGGTGCGCGCGATCGAGGTCTTGAAACCCGTCGAAGTGCGCCGCGGCGATGCGATTGCCCGGCTTGAACCCGCCGGTGAATTGCAGATCGATTTCAGCATCGACTTCGCGGACGCGGCCATTGGCCGCCAGTCCAAGGTGCTGAACATGGCGAACGGTTCCTTCGTGCGCGAGCTGTGCGACAGCCGCACTTTCTGCCGCAAGGCCGATGTGGACGCGATGCACGAACAGGGGTTGGCCCTTGGTGGCACGCTGGAAAATGCCGTTGTGGTCGATGGCGACCGCGTCCTTTCCCCCGGCGGCCTGCGCCACACGGACGAGGCCGTGCGCCACAAGATGCTGGACGCGCTTGGCGATCTGGCCCTTGCCGGCGCGCCTATCCTTGGCCGTTACAGCGGCGAGCGGGCAGGGCATGCGCTGACCAACGACCTGCTGCGCTGCCTTTTTGCCGACCCCGAGGCGTTTCGTATGATGGTCTGCGATGCCGCCACCGCGGCGCGCCTGCCGGGCGCGGGCGTCCATATGGGGGAAATCCCCGCCGTCGCCTGACCGCAGGATCGGTTGACCTTGCGACAACACAAGCACGGGAAATGTTCACAAGACGTTTTGCACCGGAATTTTCTGTGCTAGGACCGTCTTGAACAGCGGGCGTCAAGCCTGCGAAAGACAGACAAGGGTGAGAGCGAGCATGGCAATCGGCAAATCCCGTATTCGGGTGATTGGTGTTGTTCTTGCAGCGGCGCTGCTTGCGGGCTGCGGTGACGGTTATGACCGCGTGCGCGCGGGCGATGTGCCAATCGAGGGCTTCACAGCGGAACAGATCTATGGCCGTGCCGAATTCGAACTGAACCGCAACAAGGCCGACGATGCTGCGTTTTACTTCGCCGAGGTAGAGCGACTGTATCCCTATTCCGAATGGGCCAAGCGCGCAGTGATCATGCAGGCCTATGCCTACCATCAGGGCAAGGATTACGAACAAAGCCGCGCCGCCGCGCAGCGTTACATCGATTTCTACCCCACCGATGACGACGCCGCCTATGCGCAATACCTTCTGGCCCTGTCCTATTATGACCAGATAGACGAGGTTGGCCGCGATCAGGGGCTGACCTTCCAGGCGCTGCAAGCCCTGCGCACGGTGATCGAACGCTATCCCGACAGCGAATATGCGCGCTCTGCCATCCTGAAGTTCGATCTGGCTTTCGACCATCTTGCCTCGAAAGAGATGGAAATCGGGCGCTATTACCTGAAACGCGAGCATTACGCGGCCGCGATCAACCGCTTCCGCTCGGTCGTCGAAGATTTCCAGACCACCAGCCACACCGCCGAGGCGCTGCACCGTCTGGTCGAGGCTTACCTGTCGTTGGGCCTGACCGCCGAGGCGCAGACCGCCGGCGCGATCCTTGGCCACAACTTTCAGTCCACCGAATGGTATCAGGACAGCTACAAGCTGCTGACCGGGCAGGGGCTGGAAATGAAGGCCAAGGGAAACAATTGGCTGGCGAAAGTCTATCGGCAGATGATCCGCGGCCAATGGCTCTGACCACGGAGAGCGGCGGGGTCTGACCCCGCCCCAAGGCACCCATGCTGCGCGCGCTTGAAATTCGGGACATGCTGATCATCGACCGGCTGGAGCTTGCCTTTCAGCCGGGTTTGAATGTTTTGACCGGTGAAACCGGCGCGGGTAAGTCCATCTTGCTGGATTCGCTGGGCTTCGTTCTGGGCTGGCGCGGCCGTGCCGATCTGGTGCGCAGCGGGGCCGAGCAAGGCGAGGTGGTGGCCGAATTCGCTCTGTCCCCCGACCATCCCGCCCGCGATGTCCTGGTCGAGGCTGGCCTGCCCGAGGACGACTCGCTGATTCTGCGCCGCGTGAACGGGCGTGACGGGCGCAAGACGGCCTGGGTCAATGATCGCCGCTGTTCGGGCGAGGTGCTGCGCGCGCTGTCGGCCACGCTGGTCGAATTGCACGGCCAGCACGACGACCGCGGGCTGCTTGATGCGCGCGGCCACCGCGCGCTGCTGGACGCTTTCGCCAACCATCCCGATCTATTGGAGGAAGTCGAGGCGGCGTGGAAAACCACCTCTGCCGCGCGCCGGGCCTTGAAAAAGGCCGAGGCGGACGTGGTGAAAATCCGCGAGGAAGAGGAATACCTGCGCCACTCCGTGTCCGAGATGGACGCGCTGGACCCCCAGCCGGACGAAGAGGCCGCGCTGGACACCAGCCGCCGCCAGATGCAGGCCGCTGAACGCATCCGCGCCGACGTGACCGCCGCTTTGCAGGCGCTTGGCAATGACGGGGCCGAGGGCGCGATGAGCGATGCGCAACGCTGGCTGGATGGCGTGGCCGACAAGGCCGAGGGTGCGCTGGACGAGCCGCTGGATGCGCTTGGCCGCGCCTTCACCGAATTGGGCGAGGCGGTGCAGGGGATCGAAACCGCGCTGGAGCATCTCAGCTTTAACCCGATTGACCTGGAAGAGACCGAGGAACGCCTGTTCGCCATCCGTGCTTTGGCCCGTAAGCACGGCGTGGTAGCCGACGAATTGGGCGACTTGGCCAACCTGTTGCGCGGCAGACTGGCCGCATTGGAACAGGGCGACGCCGATATCGCTGACCTGCGCAAGACCCTGACCCGCGCCGAGGAGGCCTATGACATGGCCGCCGCGAAACTGACCGCCGCCCGGATCGAGGCCGCCGCACAGCTGGACGCGGCGGTGACCGCCGAATTGAAACCGCTGAAAATGGAACGCGCGGTGTTCACCACCACCCTGACCGCTGGCGATGCGGGGCCGGAAGGGCGCGACGCGGTGGAATTCACCGTTGCCACCAACCCCGGCGCACCCTCTGGGCCGCTCGGCAAGATCGCCTCTGGTGGGGAACTCAGCCGGTTCTTGCTGGCGCTCAAGGTCTGCCTGTCGGACCGCGATGCGGGCATCACCATGATCTTTGACGAAATCGACCGCGGTGTCGGCGGGGCCACTGCTGATGCCGTGGGCCGCCGCCTGCAAGCCCTGGCCGAGGACGGGCAGGTGCTGGTTGTCACCCACTCGCCCCAGGTTGCCGCGCTTGGCGCGCATCATTGGCGGGTGGAAAAGCGCGTGGTGGATGAAATGACCCTGTCCACCGTCACCCCGCTGGCCGCGTCCGACCGCGTGGACGAAATCGCGCGGATGCTATCGGGCGATACCATCACCGAAGAGGCCCGCGCCGCAGCCCGCGCTCTACTGGGCTGACTGTCGCTTCAAGCCGATAGGATAGGCCGGGGCCAGCCCCGGACCCCGGAGTATTTCGGGCAAAATGAAAACAGGCGCGCTTTGATTTTCATATTGCCAAAAATACTCTCGGGGGGCGTTCATTTGCCATGCAAATGGACCGGGGGGCAGACAGCCCCCTGTCCGGCGCAGCCGGACCGCGCGGCCTTAGTTGCCGGGCACCATCTTGCCGGGGTTCATCAGGTTTTGTGGGTCCAGCGCCATTTTCAGCGCCGCCATCACCGCCCATGCTTCGCCATGTTCGGCCTGCATATAGGGCAGCTTGCCTATACCGATGCCATGTTCGCCCGTGGATGTGCCGCCCATGGCAAGGCTGCGTTCAACCATTCGGTGCGAAAGGGCCTTGGCGGCCTCGACCTCGGCTGGCTGGCCTTCGTCGATCAGAAGGATGGCGTGGAAATTGCCATCGCCCACATGGCCGAGGATCGGACCGGGGATGATCGAGGCTTCGATGTCGGCGCCGGTTTCCTCGACCGCCTCGGCAAGGCGCGAGATGGGCACGCAGATATCCGTCACGATGGCCCGCGCGCCGGGGCGCGATGCGAGAATGGCGTAATAGGCGTTGTGCCGCATGGTCCAAAGTGCACTCCGGTCCTCGGGTTTGGTGGCCCAGTCGAAGCCAAGCCCGTCATGGTCGCTGACCATGTCACCGAACATTTCCGCCTGTTCGGCCACGCCGGATTCGGACCCGTGGAATTCCACGAACAGGTGCGGTTTGACCGGAAATGCGCTGCCCGCATAGCCATTCACCGCCGCGACAGAGGCTGCGTCCAGAAACTCGATCCGGGCCATGGGGATACCGATCTGGATCACGTCCTGAACACAGGCCACGGCGTCCTCCAGCCGGTCAAAGGCGCAGACGGCGGCGGCGGTTGCCTCGGGCTGGCCGTGCAGGCGAAGGGTCAGTTCGGTGATCAGGCCAAGCGTGCCCTCGGCCCCGACGAACAATCCGGTCAGGTCATAGCCGGCCGAGGATTTGCGCGCCCTTGTGCCGGTGCGGATGATGCGGCCATCGGCCAGCACGACCTCCAGTCCCAGCACGTTGTCGCGCATGGTGCCGTAGCGCACCGCCGTGGTGCCGGACGCCCGGGTCGAGGCCATGCCGCCAAGCGAGGCATTGGCACCGGGATCGACCGGAAAGAACAGCCCCGTGGCGCGCAATTCCGTATTCAGCGCCTCGCGCGTCAGGCCCGGTTGCACGCGCACATCCATATCAGCGGCGTTCACTTCAAGCATCTTGCCCATGCGCGAGAAATCGACCACCACCCCGCCTTGAAACGCCTGTGCCTGCCCTTCAAGCGAGGTGCCGGTGCCCCAACCGATCACGGGGCAATCATGGGCCGCGCAGATGCGGACCAGTGCGGAAACTTCCTCGGTTGATTCGGGATAGGCGACCGCATCGGGCGGAACAGGTGCGAAATGGCTTTCGGAACGGGCGTGAAGGTCCAGATCGGACTTGGACCGCGACAGCCGTTGGCCTAGTAATGTAGACAATTCGCGCAGCGCGGTTTCAAAGCTCATACAATGGGTTCCCGGAAATTCAGTGCTGTAGCACCCTAGGCCATGCGGACGGGCCGGAAAAGGGGGCACAAGCATAAGCGGTCCGCAAATGGAACCAATGGCCGAGCCTTCAAGATCCATTTTCCACGAGGTGGCCGGACAGGCTGCCGATGCACTGCGCCATGCGTGGAAGGTTTTGCGCGTGCAGGGTCCAAGCCAGTTCCAGTTCTGGCTGATCGCGCTTGGCATAGGGGTGGCTGCCGGTTTCGCCGCGATGTTTTTCCGGCGCGGCATCGACAGCCTGCAAGCCTGGGCCTACGGCACGCGGGACACCGCCCATCTGCACAGCTTTGCCCAGAGGCTTGATTGGTATTGGCTGCTTGTGATCCCCGTGGCGGGCGGGCTGGTCGTCGGGCTGGTCCTGCATCTGTTCACGCCGGACGGGCGGGTGCGGTCGGTCGGTGACGTGATCGAGGGCGCGGCGATGAAGGAAGGCCGGGTGGAGGGCAAGGCGGGCATCGCATCGGCCTTTGCGTCGCTGGTCACCTTGTCAACGGGCGGATCCACGGGCCGTGAAGGGCCGGTGGTGCATATGGCTGCGGTAATTTCGTCCTGGGTCAGTGAAAAGATCCATGCCGACGGGATCACCGGGCGCGATTTGCTGGGCTGCGCCGTGGCCGCGGCCGTGTCGGCCAGTTTCAACGCGCCGATCGCCGGTGCCTTGTTCGCGCTAGAGGTCGTTTTGCGCCATTTCGCGGTGCATGCCTTTGCCCCCATCGTTGTGGCCAGCGTGGCTGGCACGGTGATCAACCGGATCGAGTTTGGCGATGTCACTGAATTTTCGCTGCCCGGCGTGCCTGCCCTGCAATTTTACCAGGAACTGCCCGCCTATCTGCTGCTTGGGCTTGTCTGCGGTATGGTGGCCTATGCCTTGATGCGCTCGGTCTTTCTGGCCGAGGATTTGGGCAACGCGGTGCAGGCGCGCACCGGGCTGCCGCGTTATCTGCGCCCCGCGGTGTCGGGGCTGCTGCTTGGCCTTCTGGCGATCTGGTTTCCGCATATCATCGGGGTCGGATACGAGACGACATCCCGCGCGCTAACTGGCCAGTTGCTGCTATGGGAGGCCGTGGTGTTCGCCCTGCTGAAAGCTGTTGCCGTGGCCATCACCATGGCGGGGCGCATGGGTGGCGGGGTATTCTCCCCGTCCTTGATGATGGGGGCGCTGACGGGGCTGTCCTTTGGCCTGATCGCAACGGCGGTGCTGCCCGATGTATCTGGCGCGCACACGCTTTACGCGTTGGCTGGCATGGGCGGTGTCGCGGCGGCGGTTCTGGGCGCGCCGATTTCCACCACGCTGATCGTGTTCGAACTGACGGGTGACTGGCAGACAGGGCTGGCGGTGATGATCACGGTGTCAATCTCGACTGCGCTTGCCTCGCGCCTTGTGGACCGCTCGTTCTTTCTGTCGCAGCTTGAGCGGCGCAATATCCACCTGGCTGCGGGACCGCAGGCTTACCTGCTGGCGATGATCCGTGTCGGCACGATCATGCGCAAACCTGAAGACCCGGGTGCCGCCCCGACCGAAACCTGCGAGGAAATGGTCGAGGATGGCATCTTGCTGGATTTCAACGCCACGCTGGAAGAGGCGATGCCCCTGTTCGAACGCGCGGGTTCGCCCTTCTTGCCGGTGGTGACGGACGGGGCCGAGGGGCCGCAACTGCTGGGCGCGCTGTTCCATGTCGATGCGCTGAAAACCTTCAACAAGGCGCTGGCAGCCACCGCGGCCGAGGAACACAGCTAGACCAAGAAAGCAAAGCCCCGGTCGCGGGGACCGGGGCCAGAAAATTTGCATCGGTGCGGGGGTATGTCAGACCCGTTCCACAGCGACCTTGTCGGACGGGTAAAACGCCAGGTAGCCCTTGATCCGCTCTGCGCCTTCCAGCGGTGCCTCGTACGACCACGCGGCGTTTTCCAGCGTGGTGGATTTCGTCACGATCGAGTAATAGCTGGCATCGCCCTTTTTCGGGCAATGGGTGCTGTGATCGGTGGAGTCCAGAAAGGCCATCGCGATGTCCGCGCGCGGGAAATAGATCACCGGCGGCATGTTGCCTTCGACCAGTTCCAGTACATTTGTGCTTTCGCCCAGAACAGCGCCGCCTGCGCGCACTACCCAAGTGCCATCCGCCTTGCGGATCGTCATGTCATTCGCCATTGTCGGTTGTCCCCCCAAAATCCTGTTTTGTCTTAACGCGTAACTGATGAATATTTCACGTCACAGCGGCTGCGTTGCTGCGTCCAACCATATCTTAGCCTCGCCACTAAGCCGAGGGCCGATATTGTCGCGGCACGCAGCGTGATAGGCGTCGATCCATGCCCGTTCCTCTGTTGACAGCATGTCGGTCAGGATCAGGCGACGATCGATCGGGGCGTAAGTCAGGGTTTCAAAGCCCAGCATGGCGCGATGATCGTCGCCGCCGGGCAGGGTGGGGGCGTCCTCGACCACGATCAGGTTCTCGATGCGGATGCCGAATGCGCCCTCGCGATAGTATCCCGGCTCGTTCGACAGGATCATCCCTGGGCGCAGGGGAATGTCCGACAGGCGCGACAGGCGCTGCGGGCCTTCGTGGACGCATAGGAACACGCCGACCCCGTGCCCGGTGCCGTGGTCGTAATCCTGCCCAGCCATCCAAAGCGGGGCGCGGGCCAATGCATCAAGGTGCTGCCCGGCCACCCCGCGCGGGAACCGCACGCGGCTGACGGCGATCATGCCTTGCAGCACGCGGGTAAAGGCCTGTTTTTCCGCATCCCCGACCGTGCCGACAGGCAGGGTGCGGGTGATGTCGGTGGTGCCATCCAGGTATTGCGCGCCGGAATCCACCACAATCAGGTGGCCGTCTTGCAGCGTCGCGTTGGTGTCTTCGGTCACGCGGTAATGGATCACCGCGCCATTGGAGCCAGTGCCCGCGATGGTTTCGAAACTGATGTCGCGCAGCTGGTTGGTGTCGGCGCGGAACCCTTCCAAGGCAGTCACAACGTCGATTTCCGTGATGCCGCCCGGCGCTTGCTGGTCGAACCAGTGCAGGAAACGGCACATGGCCGCCCCGTCGCGCAAATGCGCCTCGCGCGTGGCGGCGATTTCGGCAGGGCTTTTGCAGGCCTTGGGCAAGATGCAGGGGTCTTTTCCGGCCACGTGTTGCACACCAGCGTCGTCAAGTTGATGCAACACCCAGACCGGGGCCGATCCATGATCGACCCGCACGGGGCCGCTAAGGCTGCGCAGGCCCGGCCCGAAGGCTTCGGGCGGTCGGATGGTTACGGCGTCACCCAGATGGGCGCGAACGGCATCGTCCAGCTTGGCCGCGTCCACGAAAAGCGTCAGCCGCGCATCGTCATGGATTACCGCGAAACAATGCGGCACCGGATTGCGCGGGATGTCACTGCCGCGGATGTTCAACAGCCACGCGATACTGTCAGGCAGGGTCAGAACCGCCGTTTCCTGCCCCGCCTTGCGCAGGGCGGCGGCGATACGTGCGCGTTTGTCGCCATGGCTTTCACCTGCCAGGCTGTCAGGATAGACAAAAATTGCGCCCTTGGGCGGCGCTGGCCGGTCGGGCCAGACGCGGTCTACCAGGTTAGCGACAGGGCGCAGTGTGATGGCGCTTGGCAGCGCGCCCTCCAGATCGGTGATCTGGTCTGGCGTGTGCAACATCGGATCATAGCCAAGACTGCCCACCTGCAACTGCTCTGCCAGCCAGTCTGCCAGCTTGACCTCGGGCCAGGGGACGGGGGTGTAATGCGCCAGATCGACCTGCGCCTTGACCTGCGTGCGGTAACGCCCGTCTATGAAAACCCCAGCCTTGCCCGCCAATGCCGCGCAGAACCCCGCTGACCCGGTAAAACCGGTCAGCCATGCCAGCCGGTCGTCGCAGGGGGGCACGTATTCGCCCTGGTGTGCATCGGCGCGGGGGATCAGGAAAGCATCCACCCCTTCCGCTGCCATGGCCCTGCGCAGGGCGGCCAGACGAGGCGGGCCTTGTTCGGGGCTGGCGGTCGAGGTGAAGGTTTGAAACACGGCCCTACATCGCCTTCTTGATGCCGACCATCCGTGCCCGCGCGCGCGGGTCGCTGTCGAACAGGCTGGCCAGCTGTTCGGTCATCGCGCCCGCCAACTGGTCCACATCGGTGATGGTAACGGCGCGGTCATAGTAACGCGTCACGTCATGGCCGATGCCGATGGCGATCAGTTCGACCGCCTTGCGCCGTTCCACCATGGCGATCACGTCGCGCAGGTGTTTTTCAAGGTAATTCGCGGGGTTGACCGACAGGGTGCTGTCATCCACCGGCGCACCATCGGAAATGACCATCATGATCTTGCGCGCCTCGGGGCGGGCGACCATGCGGCGGTGCGCCCATTCCAGCGCCTCGCCGTCGATGTTTTCCTTCAACAGGCCCTCTTTCATCATCAGGCCAAGGTTGTTGCGGGTGCGGCGCCACGGGGCGTCGGCCTTTTTATAGATGATATGGCGCAGATCGTTCAGCCGGCCCGGCGTTTGCGGGCGCCCCTCGTTCAGCCATTTTTCGCGGGCAAGCCCGCCTTTCCACGCGCGGGTGGTAAAGCCAAGAATCTCGACCTTCACGTCGCAGCGCTCCAGCGTGCGGGCCAGAACATCGGCGCAAATCGCGGCGATGGAAATGGGCCGCCCGCGCATGGAACCGGAGTTGTCCAGCAGCAGCGTCACCACGGTGTCGCGGAATTCGGTGTCTTTTTCGACCTTGAAGGACAGCGGCGTGGTCGGGCTGACCACCACGCGCGCCAGACGGCCCGCATCCAAGATGCCCTCTTCCATGTCGAACAGCCACGACCGGTTCTGCTGCGCCTGAAGGCGGCGTTGCAGCTTGTTGGCCAAGCGGCCAACCGCCCCTTTGAGCGGATCGAGCTGCTGATCCAGATAGGCGCGCAGGCGTTCCAGCTCTGCGGGGTCGGCCAGATCCTCGGCGGCGATTTCCTCGTCATTGTCGGTCGAGAAGATGGTGTAATTGGGGTCGGCGTCGGAAATGGGCGCGGGGGCGGGCGGCTCCAGCGGGGCCTCGCCCTCGGGCAGCTCGGTCTCCTCGCTCATCTCGTCCTCGGCCAGATCGTCGGCCGATACCTGCGCCTCGGCGGCCTCTTGCGTGTCGTCCTGCTGCTGCTCGGGATCGGCCTCTGCCTCGTCCTGGCTGTCGTCCTGACCCTGCTCCTCGGGCTGCTGCTCTTCTTCACCGCCTTCCTCGGCGTCGTCCTGCGGCTCTTCGGGTTGGTCGGGGTCGTCACCCAGCTGGTCGCCATAGCCAAGATCGTCGATGATCTGGCGGGCGAAACGGGCGAATTCTGCCTGATCGGACAGCTTTTCAGACAGCTGGGTCAGGGTGCCGCCTGCTTCGGTTTCGATATAGGGGCGCCACAGTTCCATCACGTTGGCAGCAGCATCTGGCAGGGGGCGTCCGGTGGCCAGATGGCGGATCAGGTAGCCTGCGGCGGTGGCCAGCGGCACCTGCGTGGTTTCCGTTACCTGATCATAGCCAAGGCGCTGCGCCTCTGCCTCGATCTTGACGTCGATGTTGCTGGCGGTGCCGGGCATGTCGCGCGCGCCCATTGCCTCGCACCGGGCAGTTTCCATCGCCTCGTACAGATCGCGGGCCATGTCGCCCGAAGGCTGATAGCGCGCGTGCAACCCGTCGTCGTGATAACGGCGCTGCATGGCAAGCGCATCGGCCGTGCCGCGTGCGATCAGCACCTCGTCACGGGTCATCCGGCGGCTGACCTGCGGCAGTCGCATATTCTCGCCCGTCAGGCCCGATGGGTCTACGGAATAGGAAACCGAAAGCTCGGGATCGTTGGCCATCACTTTGGTGGCCTCGGTCAGAGCCTTCTTGAAAGGATCGGCGGGGTTGTCTGTCGGTTTGCTCATCTTGGGCACAGGTTTGCCTGCAAATCGGGGCGATGAAAACCCCAAACGATGGTGACATGACGTAGTAGATGCCGATTTGAACGACGGGCGGCTGCGTGGTTCAGCGTGGCAGCATCCCGTGACAGGCCAAAACCTGCCGACGCAAGGTCGCCTGCGCGATGCGGACGCGGCGTGCATCGGTGGAATAGGCAGCGATGCGCAGCAGGCCGGACTGGGCCGCACGGGCCTGCACCCGCCACGTCATCGCCTTGTGGCGCATGTCGGAATCGGTGGCGCCGGGCAGGCTGGCCATCAGAAGGTCGGTGAAATCCTGGCGATCGGCGCGGATCTGGTCGGGGGAAAGATCGGGCAGGATGCCGGGGTTAGCCATCATCGCGGACAACCGCCCAAGGCAGATGGCAAAGTCCTGCACCCGCGAGGGCACCGCGCCTTGCATGGCGATTGCTGCGGGTGCGGGCGCGATCAGGAAGGCCGCGCACAGGTATGTGGCAAGGCGGATCATGCCCCGTAGGGTAACGCAAAATGCTTACGCTTGGCTAAACCATCGTGCGGGCGCGTGGGGGCAGGGGCATATTCACGAAATCGGGCAAGGGCGCAGGCAGCAAAAAGGGCAGCGCCGAAGCGCTGCCCTGCCTGACGTGCCGCAAATGCGGGCGCGCTTATTTCATCGCGGTCGAGGCGGCGCTTTCCGGCAGTTCCTCGTCAAAGCAACGTTGGTAGAACTCGGCCACGGTCTGGCGCTCCAGCTCGTCGCATTTGTTCAGGAAGGACAGGCGGAAGGCATAGCCCACGTTGCGGAAAATCTCGGCGTTCTGGGCCCAGTTGATGACCGTGCGCGGCGACATCACGGTGGACAGGTCGCCATTCATGAAGGCCGTGCGGGTCAGATCGGCCAGCGTCACCATCTGGCCAACCGTCTTGCGGCCTGCCTCGGTGTTGTAATGCGGGTTCTTGGCCAGCACGATCGCCGCCTCGGCATCATGCGACAGATAGTTCAGCGTTGCGACAAGCGACCAACGGTCCATCTGCGCCTGGTTGATCTGCTGCGTGCCGTGATACAGGCCCGTCGTGTCGCCCAGACCCACGGTGTTGGCCGTGGCGAACAGGCGGAAATAGGGATTCGGGGTGATCACCTCGTTCTGGTCCAGCAGCGTCAGCTTGCCGTCATGTTCCAGCACCCGCTGGATCACGAACATCACGTCGGCGCGGCCAGCGTCGTATTCGTCGAACACGATGGCACAGGGGTTGCGCAGCGCCCAAGGCAGGATGCCTTCGTGGAATTCGGTGACCTGCTTGCCGTCCTTCAGCTTGATCGCGTCCTTGCCGATCAGGTCGATCCGGCTGATGTGGCTGTCAAGGTTGACGCGCACACAGGGCCAGTTCAGCCGCGCAGCGACCTGTTCGATATGGGTGGATTTGCCGGTGCCGTGATAACCCTGAATCATCACGCGGCGATTTTTGGAAAACCCTGCAAGGATGGCCAGCGTGGTGTCGGGGTCGAATTTATAGGTCGGGTCGATGTCCGGCACGCGGTCGCTGCGCTCGGCGAAACCTTTGACCACCATATCGGTGTCGATGCCGAAAACATCGCGTACCGATACTTCCTCGGTCGGTTTCGCGTTCATGTCGATGCTGCCGTCTGCCATATGCCTTGTCCTTCTCGCCCGGCGCGTCTGCGCCCGTCTTTCCCGTTCGCGTCTGCGCCCGTCGTTGTCCGAATGCGCCCCTGTCGGGGCCGTTACAGGTTTGGTGCAACATAACGGCGGCACCCGCAAGGGCAAGCGCGCAAATCCACTGCGTCATATCCGGGCAGGGGGGCGATTGCGCGCGATATGGCCGGTCACGCGCCCATGAACCGTCGTGATCAACTTTTCTGAAACTTGGCCCGGCGTGGCTGCGTGGTTAAAGGCATCCCCGATAGAGACGGGGCAACAGAACACGTTACTAGGAGTTAGAAAATGACCTTCAAGTCCATCACCGTCGCCGCCATCGCAGCCCTGTCCATCGGCACCGTCGCCCAAGCCGAAAGCCATTCCGAAACCGGCAACCCCATGGTCGGCGGCGCACCGATGTTCGCAGACAAGAACATCGTCGAAAATGCCGTGAACTCGGCGGATCACACCACGCTGGTCGCCGCCGTGAAAGCCGCGGGCCTGGTTGATACGCTGGCAAGCCCCGGCCCGTTCACCGTGTTCGCGCCGACCAACGCAGCCTTTGACAAGCTCAAGCCCGGCACGGTCGAGGCGCTGCTTCAGCCCGAAGCCAAGGACCAGATGACCAAGATCCTGACCTGCCACGTTGTTGCCGCCGACGCCATGTCGGATGCCATTGCAGGCATGATCGCCGATGACGGCGGCATGCACATCGTGCCCACCGTGGGCGGCTGCAAACTGGAGGCGTCGATGGACGGTGACACGATCACGCTGAAAGACGAACAAGGCCGGATGATCAATGTGACAATCGCCGATGTGGACCAGTCGAACGGCGTGATCCACGTGGTTGACCGCGGGATCTTGCCCGCGATGTAAGTCGCGCAAGAGTTGGGAGCGGCGGGGCGCCGTCCCCAACCCCAGTGATGTTACCGCCGCTCTCGAAATGGTGCGAGCCCGACCGCTTGCGGTGCGGGGTCGCACCACCCATTCTAAGACCATCAATAAAGGGAGGACACCCGATGAACCGACGCCAATTCACCGCTCTTCTGGGCGCATCCGCCCTGACGGGCATCGGCGCAGCGCGCGCCAGTGCCGAAACATTCGAGGTCACGCGCAGCGATGCCGAATGGCGCGCCATGCTGACCGGCGCGCAATATGACGTGATGCGCAAGGAAGGGACCGAACGCGCCGGCTCTTCCCCGCTCGACAAGGTCTACGACAAGGGCATCTATCATTGCCGGGGCTGCGAGCTGCCGCTGTATTCGTCCGAGGCGAAATTCGACAGTGGCACCGGCTGGCCCAGTTTCTACCAATCGCTGCCGGGTGCCATCGGCACCAAGGCCGACCGCAAATTTTTCATGACCCGCACAGAATGCCACTGCCGCCGCTGTGGCAGCCATCTGGGTCATATTTTCGACGACGGACCGAAACCTACTGGCAAACGCCATTGCCTGAACGGTGTGTCCCTCGTTTTCAAACCGGCCTGATCCCGCAGGGCGCCGAAAGCCCCCATGTGCAGTCAGGCTGGCAAAGAAAGACCCGGCGCGGATCACACCGGCCGGGTCTTTTGAATCTGGGTGCATGCGCCGCGATTACTTGAAGTGGCGCGAATCCTTGATCTGGTCCCATGCCCAGACCACCAGCTGCAACTGTTCTTCCTGACTGCGGTCGCCGCCGTTGATATCGGGGTGCAGCACCTTGATCAGCGCCTTGTAGGCCTTGCGCACCTCGGCCTTGGTCCAATGATCCTTTGCCTCCAGAATCTCGATTGCGCGGCGTTCGGTCGGGGGCAGGCGGCGCGTGGTCGCGCCATTGGTGGACTTGCCGGGATTCTGCGTCGCATTCGCGCCCAGAACCTGGTGCGGATCCTCGATTCCAAGCCGCGCCCACGCGCGGGTTTCCGGGTCGCCCATCGGCTTGGTGTCACGTTCCCATACCTTGTCTTTCGACATCTGGGCGTTCAACTCGGCCTCGGTCGTGCCGTCGAAGAAGTTCCATTTCAGGTTATATTCGCGCACGTGATCCTTGCAGAACCAAAAGAAGTCATCCAGCACATCGGGCGCCTTGGGGGCGCGAAACTTGCCCGGCTCCTGGCAGCCCTCGTGTTCACAGACACGCTGCGAGGTTTCGAACGCGCCAGTCATCCCGCGTCGGCCGCGCGGGTTTTTCTTCTTGGCCGAAGAAACGGACATATCGAAACCAAAGGGGTCAGTTTTGGACATGGGATCACCTTTTCGACTCGGACCGTGGAGTTTAGACCTTTTGCCGCCAGATTGAAGGGGGCTGGGGAAAAAAAACTGCCCGGATCCGGGGGGCATTTTATGTTGGGTCGGTGGCGGTTGGGCGGGCGGGAAAGCCGCCTGTGGCGGGGGCTGCGGCGCGCTGTTTCCCTGCGGCGAAAGATCCGCCGCGGGCATGGATCAAACGGGGTAGTTTTCTTGCGCGTCCACGGGCTCTGCGTCGGCATTGGCAGCGCTATCCGCCTCGTCCATCGCATCGTCTTTCTGCATGTGGGCCTGCGGGGCGGCGGTTTCAACCGGGCGGCGGAACACAAGCACATTGCGGAACACCGTCGCCGAGGATGTCAGCCCTGCCCGTTCCTGGCTGGGCAGGGTTTCGGCGCGCTGATATTCCCAGCCCTCGGCGGCGTGCTGGTTCATCACGTCCTGAAGCATCAGTGCGAAACGGGCCTCTGGCGCTTTGACCCCCTTGGCCTTGGTGCCCTTTTCGGGGGCGGGAACGACTTTATATTCGTAATGCATAATGGCCTCGTCACTGAAAATCGAAGCGCACAATAGGCGCTGTAGCGGGCAGAAGGAAGGGGCAGTTGGCATGACCTTCAGGCAGGCGGCATGTCCTTGCCCAAGCGCCCGGCGCAACCGCCAAGAAGGGCAAGAAGGGTCGGCATTGGAGGGGAATTAACCTCGTGGATAGGTTTTTCGCATAAGGCTGGTGAACAAGGCCATGCGCAGGTCCGCAGAATACCGCCACCCGGCCACCGCTTTGGCTTTGTGGCGGCGCAATCGAAGGGGGCATGGTTTGTTCGGAAATGTGATGCTGGGCAGTTCGGCTGCTGGCTGCGTTTCGGCAAAGCGCGTAGCGGCATCGGGCAATGCGCCCTTGAAGGAAATATTGGCAAGATGAGTCTGTTGGGGACAACGTCCGGCACGATCCGCGTGATGATCGTCGATGACAGCGCGCTGATCCGCGCCGCTTTCGCTAAACTGGTTCAGGAAGACCCCGGCCTAAGCCTGTTCGCCGTCGCAAGCGATCCTTTCGACGCGGTCGGCAAAATGGCCAGTGTGATGCCCGATGTGCTGCTGCTTGACCTGGAACTGCCGCGGATGGATGGCCTGACCTTCCTGCGCAAGATCATGGCGCAAAGCCCGCTGCCGGTGGTCGTCTGTTCCAGCCATTCTAAGAAAGGCAGCGACGTGATGCTGCGCGCGCTGGAACTAGGCGCGGCAGAGGTGCTGGCGAAGCCGGACCTGTCCAGCCCCGAAGCATGGGCCGATGCGGCGATGAAGATCGGGCATGCCCTGCGCGCGGCGGTGCAAAGCGGGCGTGGCGGTCGCCGTCGGCGCGAGGGCGGCTTCAGGGTTTTCGACCGCCCCGACACCGCAGACGCGACTCCGCGCAAGCCACAGGTTCACGTCGCAAGCGCGATCCATTCCGCGCCGGGTGAAAAATTCACTGCCGACGTGGTGATGGCCCACCAACCGCCACGGCCCGCGCCGCGGTCTGATCCGCTGGTGGCGATCGGTGCCTCGACCGGCGGGACTGAGGCGCTGCGCGAGGTGATCGGTGCCCTGCCGCATAACGCCCCGGCCATCCTGGTCGTCCAGCACATGCCGCGCGAATTCACCGCGGCCTTTGCCAACCGGCTTGATAGCTTGTCGCAGATGACCGTGCTTGAGGCGACGGATGGCCATGCCCTGCGGCGCGGAGAGGTGCTGATCGCGCCGGGCAATTACCACATGCTGCTGCAACGCAGCGGGCAGGGTTATCGGGTCGAAGTGATGCAAGGCCCCTATGTCAGCCGCCACCGCCCTTCGGTCGATGTTCTGTTCCGTTCCACCGCACAGGCTGCGGCGCAAAACGCATTGGGCATCTTGTTGACCGGAATGGGTGATGACGGCGCCACCGGTCTGGGGGAAATGCGCGCCGCCGGGGCGCGCACCCTTGCACAGGACGAGGAGACCTCGATCGTGTTCGGTATGCCGCGCGAGGCGATGCGCCGCGGGGCTGCCATGGCCGCCCTGCCACTTGATGCCATGGTGGGAGAGATCATGGCATGGGACGTGAGGGCCGGCGCGCGGCTTTAGCGCCTGATGGCCATGGGTTTGCCCACGTATTCCGGCACTGGAAGATCCGCATGCGCCGCCGCCATCGCGTCAATCTTTTGTTTTATTTCAGTCGGGTAAGGCGCAACGCGCGGGCCTGATTGATCGACGTGAAGGGTGATCCCTTCACCCGTGGCCGCGACCCAGCCATCCTCGTGGATCAGCTCTTGCACGAAATGAAACGACTTCGGCCCCGCATCGAGGATCTGGAAAGAGGATCGCACGCGGTCGCCCAGATGCAGTTCGCGCAAATACCGGATGTGGAATTCCGCCGAATAGGTGGTGAAGCCGGTTTTCTCGCGATACTCCGGCCCCAGTCCGAATTCCATGAATGCCTGATCCACGCTCTGGTCGAACAAGACGCCGTAATATGCCATGTTGAGATGGCCGTTGAAATCGATCCACTCGGGCTGGATTTCCATGAAATCAGAGAGATAGGGGGCGGTCATGCGGGCTCCTGTTCCTGTTTTGCAAAGGGTAGGGGCGCGCAATGGCAGTGGCAAGGGGCAGCGGCAGATCGCCGTGCGCTCGGTGGCTTTTTCAGCGCCGACAGACCGGCAGATCCGACCGTGGTTGCGCCAAGGGCGCGCAAGCCGCGATCAAGGTTTCACATCGCGTGTGGTTCCGATAGCTGGCGCTTGCCCGGATCTCGTCGAGTGCATGATGAATCTGGATGCGCCCCCGGTCGGGATGATCGGCAAGGCGGGCATGTCATCGGGGTGCCCCCTTTCGGTCAAACGATGCGGCATCCTTTCGCGCAGGTTCAACGCGTCGCGCCGTGTCAGACTTTGCAGGCACATCGGGCCGAAGAACAGCGATTCCGCGACGCATCCCACCGCCACCAGCAGGTCATGGGTGTCCAGTGCAAGGTGGTGCCAGACAATCTGCCGCTCGCCCTGCATCACCCGCACCCCCTTGAGAGCGGTCAGCGACTTGGCCGCCAGCAGGCCCGGTTCGGGAAACAGCCGTTCAAGTTGCCCGAAGGCGCCGACCGCGATCCGGTGCTGGGTGGACACCACCAGATCGCACATCGGGCAGGACGGACCAAGCGCACCCGCGGCGATGATGATCGGGCGCGGGGCCTTTGGTGTTTCGATGAACGACACGGCACGCGATTGCACCCACCGGATTTGCCGCACCTCGCCCGCGGCTGTGACCACATCGTCCCCGACGCGCAGGGTTTCTATTCCGCGTTCCCCGCAGGGCGTCAGGATGTTGGTGCCCGAGGCGAAACAGGGGATCGTCCCGGGGTTCGGGCTGGCCTGGTTTTGATAGCTGCTGCCAGCGTCGGTGGTTTCAAACGAACTGCCGAAACTGCCCGTGCCGATAAGAGTGCTGGTCATGCCTGCGGCGGGGCCGACCGACGGGCTGACGGTGTTCCCGTTCCACGACAGGAACTGGATCACCGTTCCGGTGTCGTCCACAAGAGCGATGGCATCGGTATGGTCCAGGTTGACCAGGCCGTCATTGGCAGGGTCCAACAGGTAGACATCATCGCCCGCGATCGTTGTGACGGCCGGATTCAGCGAAAGGGTTTGCCGGATCGCGCCCGCGCCGTCGTAAATGACGACCGAATAGGCCGAGGTATCAGTTCCCGAAGGGATTGCCAGTTCAATGAACTCGGTTGATCCCCCGTAGATATTGAATTCCTAAAAATATCCCGGCATCGCGGCCCCGTTTGCACAGCGCCGTTAGTTTTAATGTTGAATGGTTTATTTTTGGTGTGGATATACTGCGGACAAGAAAGGCTCGGCGCGGGTGCGCCGGGCCTTGGGTATTTCGCTTGGGCGGGGTTACAGGCCCAGTTTCGCCGCCACCAATTCGTTGACGGCCTTGGGGTTGGCCTTGCCGCCGGTGGCCTTCATCACTTGGCCGACGAACCAGCCCGCCAGTTTCGGATTGGCCTTGGCCTTTTCGACCTGCGCGGGGTTGGCGGCGATGATCTCGTCCACGGCGGATTCGATCGCGCCGGTGTCGGTGACCTGCTTCATGCCCTCGGTCTCGACGATCTCGGACGGGTCGCGGCCGGTGGTGTAGCAAATCTCGAACACGTCCTTGGCGATCTTGCCGGAAATCGCATCGCTTTTGATCAGGTCAACGATCTGGCCGATCTGCGCAGGGCTGACCGGGCTTTGCGCGATGTCGTGGTCCTCTTTCTTCAGGCGGCCGAACAGTTCGTTGATGATCCAGTTGGCGGCCAGCTTGCCGTCGCGGCCTTGGGCTGCGGCTTCGAAGAATTGCGCGTTTTCAGCATCGGCGGTCAGCACAGAGGCGTCATATTCGGACAGGCCGAAATCACCAACGAAGCGGGCTTTTTTCACGTCGGGCAGTTCGGGCAGGGTGGCCTTGATGCCGTCGATCCAGTCTTGTTCGATCTCCAGCGGCAGCAGGTCGGGATCGGGGAAATAGCGGTAATCATGCGCCTCTTCCTTGGACCGCATGGAACGGGTTTCGTTCTTGTCGGGATCATACAGGCGGGTTTCCTGCACAACTTCGCCGCCTGCCTCGACAATCGCGATCTGGCGGCGGGCCTCGACCTCGATCGCCATCTGGATGAAGCGCATCGAGTTCATGTTCTTGATCTCGCAACGCGTGCCCAGATACGAGAAGTCCTGCGTTTCCATATACTTCTCATATTGACCCGCACGGCAGATCGACACGTTCACATCGGCGCGCAGGTTGCCGTTTTGCATGTTGCCGTCGCAGGTGCCCAGATAACGCAGTATCTGGCGCAGCTTGGTGACATAGGCGGCGGCCTCTTCGGGGCCGCGGATATCGGGGCGGCTGACGATCTCCATCAGCGCGACGCCTGTGCGGTTCAGGTCCACGAAGCTCATGTTCGGATCCATGTCATGGATCGACTTGCCCGCGTCCTGTTCCAGGTGGATGCGCTCGACCCGTACCAGGCGGGCCACGCCGGGGCCCATATCCACCAGAATTTCGCCCTCGCCCACGATGGGGTGGTAAAGCTGGCTGATCTGGTAGCCCTGCGGCAGGTCGGGGTAGAAGTAATTTTTGCGGTCAAAGGCCGAGAACAGGTTGATTTCAGCGTTCAGCCCAAGGCCGGTGCGCACGGCCTGTTCGACGCAGTATTCGTTGATGACGGGCAACATGCCGGGCATGGCCGCATCCACGAACGCCACATTGGAGTTCGGCTCGGCTCCGAATTTGGTGGAAGCGCCGGAAAACAGCTTGGCGTTCGACGACACCTGCGCGTGAACCTCCATCCCGATGACCAGCTCCCAATCGTGCTTGGCACCGGCAATCACCTTGGGTTTCGGGGTTTCATAGGTCAAATCGAGCATGGTCTGGTCCTCTTGGCCGCAACGTCGCTGTTCTAGGGCAGGGCGCGGGGCGGGGCAAGAGGGGGAGGCGGGCCCGTTGCATGCTATTCCCTCAATGCAAATGCCGGTTGAAAATACTGGTGTATTTCATACGATATATCAGCAAAGAGAGGGCTGGGTATTGTTTGACGAGTGCAGCGCGGCGGCGGACAGGCAAAATGTGCCGGTGAAAACGAAGGCCTACCTTGTTTTCGAGGGCGGCGGCGCAAAGGGTATTGCGCATGTCGGTGTCGGTAATGCCATCGAAGCCACCGAGTATTTCGACCCGCTCGGATATGCCGGCACATCGGCTGGCGCTATTGTCGCCTGTCTGCTTTCCGTCGGCTACGCGCCGTCCAAGGTATTCGATATCAGGGCAGCCCTGGAAAGAAAGTCCTTTGCGAACGAGGGGATTTCCAACATCTTCGATCATTTGCCACCGTGGTACGAGGCAGACACACCGGTTGGGCTGTTCTCGAAACCTGACTGGGTCAAACTTCGGACCGTGCGGCGCTTGGTTGGCCTTCCGAAATGGATCGTGATTTTAGGCTTGCTCGTTCTGGGCGCCGTGTTGTTTCCCACTTGGCTTTGTTGCACAAATCACGCTGGGGATTCACTGTCTGAATCCAGCATGGTAGCCGGGAGACATGAGCAGTTGGGCTCCGACAAAGTACAAGACCAAGA
>JGI24025J20009_10000344_pt1 | contig 36213 bp, 37 predicted proteins | sample Cruoilmetagenom3_FD_20009 | JGI IMG/M metagenome (IMG submission 20009) | reverse complement strand
TCGGCGGGCCGGTTCAGCCGAACCGTGGTGCCCAGCGTTCCGCCCGGCACCTCCAGCCCGCCGATCAGGCAAGCCATCAACGTGCGCGCCCAGACGCATTCATAACCACCCCAGCCGTTGCAGACGGTCTTGCCAAGGGAGATTGCCACCGGACGAAACGGCAGAGTTTTACCATCTATTTCAATCGTTTCCCCGACACGGGCATGGTCAATATACTGATTGGCGACAGACCGGATGGTATCCGCTTTCACATCACAGATCGCCGCCGCCCAGTCCGGGTCATAGGGTTTCACATGCGCCACCAGATGCGCGAACGCCGGCTTGACGGCAGTATCGACATGGGGCCATTCCACCTCGTCCGGCCCGACCTCAAGCCCGGAAACCGAGAATTCGCCCTCAAGTGCCGGATCCGTTCGTGGGGTGTCGAACGGCACCGCTTTTGCCGTATTCAAGTCCCAGATCAACGGCTTTTGGCTGTCCGGATCCCGCAGGTAAAACCCGTTTGGCGCAACCAGATAAGGCGACGAGGTGCGGCGCTTGAGGAAGGCAATGTCCAGCCGGTCGCGGGCGATTTCATGCAGCAACACATGCACCAGTGCAAACATGAAGGCCGGGTCGGTCTTGGGCCGGATCGCCACCCAGTCAGCCGAGCAGGCCCCGGTGACTGACAAATGCGGTTCCACCTGCACCCGCCTGGCACCGCGCGCGCGGGCGTCCGCGTGCCGGCGCACTCCACAAACGCCACCCGAAGCCTCGACATTGGCCCCGAATGAGATGATGAATTCGACCAGCGGCGTGTCGGGGCAAACGGTGAAGGCACGATGCCACAACTCGCCGTACAGGTGTTCGGAATGATAGCATTTAACCCCCTGCCCGCTGCCAAAACTCATGTCGATTGTGCCCCAGGCAGACAGGAAGGCGGGGAATGTGCCCATGTAAACGGTCGAGGTGCCGCCGCCGCCGAAACTGGCCGCCACACGCGGGAAACCGGACGCATCCGTCAGCCCATCGGCCCGCGCCTTGTCCAGCTTTTCACATATGGCATCCAGCGCCACGTCCCAACTGACCGGCTTGAACCCCGGATCCTCATTGCGCCCCTTTTTCGGGTTGGTGCGCATCATCGGCGTCAGCACCCGGCTGGGGTTGTTGGTTTTCTGGATCAGCCCATAGGCCTTGACGCAAACCTTGCCGCCCGCCGGGTGGATGTCCGAAGCCGAGCCATTCGGCCTGACCTGATAAGGAACCCCGTTCTGAACATCCACTTTCAACAAATCAGGGCCAGCAACGCATTGATAACAATAGGAAGATACGCTTTTTCTGGACGTGTCTTGCGGTGGTCTCATGGCAGGTGCCTTTCAGGAGTTCCTGGCTTTTGCAGCCTTTTCTTCCAGTCTTTGCTTGGTTTTTTCGACATTGACGACAAACCGGTCGTGGCGACCTTTGCAGATATTATCGAGCGTATCGCGGGCGGCGACCTCGAACACGACCTTGCGCCCGTCAATTTCGGTCACTGTCACGGTGACGGTGACCTCCATGCCCAGAAGCGTCGGGGCCATATGCGCAATCGAAACGGTCATCCCGACCGAATCTTCGCCGTCCGGTGAATGTTCGAAGATGAGATCGCGGCAGGCATGTTCAATGTCGCGGATCAGCGATGGCGTGGCATAGACCCGGGCATCCTCGCCCATGAAATCTATGGTCCGGTCCCGGTCCACCACAAACGAGCGGGTTTTGGATGCGCCGACGGTCAGTTCTTCACTCATCTCGTTCACTTTCGATGTTGCCTAGCCCTTATTCAGCATTACAGTACGCCAATGCACATTTTAACGCAACACCGGGCGGAACCTGTCCTTTCGAGAACCCGCCTTTTGAATTTGTCGCAGCTTTCAACCTTGTAAGGTCAATGATCGTTGCCGGACGAACTGCGCGCTTACACCAGGTCTCCGGCCAATGCGCGGTCAATCAGCGCAACAGTCTCGTCCACGCCATAAAGCGCGATGAAGCCGCCGAACCTTGGTCCCTGACTGGCCCCCAACAGCACCTCGTAAAGGGCTGTGAACCAGCCGCGCAACGGGTCGAACCGTTCGCGACCAACGCTGTAAACCACTGATTGCAATGCTTCATCGTCAAGCGGGCCGTCATAGGTGGCCAGCTCCGCCCGCAATGCTTCCAACGCTTCTCGTTCAACGGGGCTGGGCGCGCGACAGGCGCGGGTCGGCTTGACGAAATCGTTGAAATACCGCACCGCAAAGCCTGCGGCATCGTCAAGATCAGGATGGGTTTCAGGTGCCGCGTCGGGCGCATAACGGCGGATAAAACCCCAAAGCTGTTCCTTGTCCTCGGCCCCTGACACCGAGGCCAGGTTCAGCAGCATGGCAAACGGCACCACCATGTTCGACGCCGGCACATTGTGCCCATGAATATGAAATACCGGGTTATTCAGCCGCGCCTTTGTGTCCTGACTGGCATAGGCGCGTAGTTGTTGGTGGTATTCATCAACCGCCTTGGGGATCACATCGAAGTACATCCGCTTGGCGGTCTTGGGCTTGAGATACATGAAATACGACAGGCTTTCGGCGCTGGCATAGGTCAGCCATTCGTCGATCGACACGCCATTGCCGCTGGTTTTCGATATCTTCTGGCCGTTCTCGTCAAGGAACAATTCATAGGTGAAATGCTCGGGCGCGGGTGCCCCTAGGATACGACAGATTTTATCATAGATCGGCGTATTGGTGCTGTGATCCTTGCCGTACATCTCGAAATCAACACCCAGCGCCGCCCAGCGCGCGCCAAAATCCGGCTTCCACTGCAATTTCACGTGGCCTCCCGTCACCGGCAGGGTCCATTCGCGCCCGTCCTCGTCGTCAAAGGTGACGGTTCCGTCCGTCGCATTGACCTCCTTCATCGGCACATACAGCACCCGCCCCGTTTCGGGATGGAACGGCAGGAAGATCGAATAGGTCTGGCGCCGCTCCTCGCGCAACGACTTCAACATCACCTGCATTATGTCGTCATAGCGTTCAACCGCGCGCAACAGCACCTCGTCGAACTGGCCCGAACGGTAATACTCGGTCGAGCTGATGAACTCATACTCAAAACCAAACGTATCCAGAAACCGCCGCAACATGGCGTTGTTATGCGCGCCAAAGCTTTCATGGGTGCCAAACGGGTCGGGCACGCTGGTCAGCGGACGCTGCAAATGTTCCTCAAGCGCCTGCGGGTTTGGCACGTTGCCCGGCACCTTGCGCATCCCGTCAAGATCGTCCGAGAAACAGATCAGCTTGGTGGGAATGTCGCTGATCACCTCAAACGCGCGGCGCACCATCGTGGTGCGGGCCACCTCGCCAAAGGTGCCGATATGCGGCAGGCCGGACGGGCCATAACCGGTCTCAAACAGCACGTATCCCTTTTCCGGCGGGGCCTTGGCATAGCGTTTGACCAGCTTGCGCGCCTCTTCAAAGGGCCAGGCTTTGGACGCCAACGCAGCTTCGCGCAACTGGGACATATCATTCTCCGGACAAGGGCTGCCCAGGATCTGGCCAGCAACACGCCGCTACCTATTGTGCTGGCCGCGTGTCGTCAATATTCTGCGCCGCAACATCCATTCCCAAAAGGACCGCGCCCCGTGACCAAAACTGATCCCAATGTGCTTAGCCCACAGGACTGCCTTGTTGCGCTGATGATCGCCGTTTCTGCCTCGGATGAGGATATCCGCACCGCCGAACTGGTGAAAATTCAGTCTTCGGTGAACATGCTGCCGGTCTTTGGCGAATATGATATCGACCGGTTGAACCGCATGTCCCAACTGGTTTTCGAACTGTTCGCACAGGAGGACGGGCTGGATGCGCTGTTTGGCCTGATCCGTGACAACCTGCCCGAGCGTCTGTTCGAAACCGCCTATGCGCTGGCCTGCGACGTGGCCGCAGCCGATGGTGCCCTTGCCGAATCCGAATTGCGACTGCTCGAAGAAATCCGCTATGAGCTGAACATCGACCGGCTGCACGCAGCCGCCATCGAACGTGGCGCGCGGGCGCGGCACCTGACCTAGTGGTGCGAATCTGACGGTTCGAACCAATAGGTTGTTTCATGATTGCGTTTGAATGCCTGAACGCAACACGCTCCAGCAACCGTATCTGTTAGTCCTGCACCACCAGCGCACGCGCCCATCTGTGCAGGATGTCGGGACCAATGGCACGGGTCTCAAGCAACCGAAACCGGGGCGCGGATTCAAGGCGTTCCAGCCCCAGCGCGCCGATGGCGGGCAGCCCTTCGGCCCCGATCGCCACGCCGGCGGTGAAGCCCACCAGTTCATCAACCAGATCCCCCGCCAAAAGCGAGGCCGCCAGCGCCCCTCCACCTTCGCAAAAGACCCGTGTCAGCCCGGCCTTGCCAAGCTGTCGCAACACATCGCCAGCATCAAGCTGTACGCCCCGCACGGCACATGGCAACAATTTTGCGCCCAGCCCCTGCCACGCCTCCAGCCGCTCGCGCCCCGCGCCGGGGCCATGGCAAAGCCACAGCGGCACCTCACGCGCGGTGCGGGCCAGTTGACTCATCAACGGCAGGTCCAGATGGCGCGACACCACCACCCGCACCGGCTGGCGTTCAATTCCAAGGTCGCGGGTGGTCAGCGACGGATCATCGGCCCGCGCAGTCCCCGCCCCAACCATCACCGCATCATGGCGGGAACGCCAGCCATGCACGGCGCGGCGCGCCTCGGGGCTGGTAATCCACTGGCTTTGGCCGGTGGCCGTAGCAATACGCCCATCAAAACTGCTGGCCAGTTTCAGGGTGACCATTGGCCGGCCAAGTTCGGTTCTGAGGAAGAACCCGGCGTGATCGCGCGCGGCCTGATCGGCCAGCAGACCGGTGGTTACCTCAACCCCCCGGGCACGCAAAATTTCGAACCCCTGCCCCGCCACGCGCGGGTCGTTGTCCTCAAGCGGNGCGACGACGCGGGCAATGCCTGCCTCGGCCAGCGCCTCGGCGCACGGGGGGGTTTCTCCGTGATGCGCGCAGGGTTCAAGCGAAACATAGGCAGTGGCTCCGCGCGCCAGATCTCCAGCCTGAGCCAAGGCACGCGTTTCACCATGCGGCCGCCCGCCCGGAGCCGTCCAGCCGCGCCCGACAATGCGCCCATCGCGCACGATTACACAGCCTACGGATGGGTTTGGCCAACATGCACCTTGCCCGCGGCGGCCCAACGACAGGGCCAGCGCCATAAACCGTGTGTCGCTTTGGCTCACTCGTCTTCCGGCGCGGGGGGGCGCAGTTCGGAAACAAACGTCTCAAAATCATCTGCTTCCTGGAAGTTCTTGTAAACGCTGGCAAACCGTACATAAGCCACGGTGTCAATCCGGTTCAGCGCCTCCATCACGATCTCACCGATCATCGAGGATTGGATGTCGGTTTCGCCCATGCTTTCCAGACGCCGCACGATTCCGGAAATCATCTGGTCGATCCGCTCCGGATCAATCGGGCGTTTCTGCATTGAGATGCGGATCGAGCGCTCCAGCTTGTCGCGGTCGAATTCTTCACGTTTGCCGGTGGTCTTGATCACCACCAGATCGCGCAGCTGCACCCGCTCGTATGTGGTAAACCGTCCGCCGCATGCTGGGCAGAACCGCCGCCGCCGGATCGCAACGTGATCTTCGGCGGGTCGTGAATCTTTTACCTGTGTGTCGATATTTCCGCAAAACGGGCAGCGCATCAGCCGTCCCCCATGTTCGTTTCTGCCTCAGACTTGTGGGCGCTCAGGCTCACTTATCCACAAGTATAGGGCCTCCTCTAGGATTTGGGTAGGGGCGATTTTGCACCCCAACATACAGCAAGTCAGCTGTTGCCAAGATGCGCCGCCACCTGCCGTTGATGCGGCGCATTTCGATGCTCGAACAGGTAGATGCCCTGCCAGGTGCCCAGAACCGCGCGACCGTTTGATACCGGAATCGACAGGCTGACCGGCAAAAGCGCGGATTTGATGTGCGCGGGCATGTCGTCGGGCCCCTCGGCCGTATGGCGCAGATACCCCATCGAGGCATCGGACGCCGGCGGCACCAGTCGGTGAAAGAACGCCGACAGATCATCCATAACCGCCGGATCGGCATTTTCCTGGATCAGCAACGAACAGGAAGTATGACGCACAAACAACGTCATCAACCCGTCGTGCAACGCGTGCCCATCAAGCCACCGGGTAACTTCTGCGGTAATCTCGTAAAGGCCGGTACCGGATGTGTTGATGACAAATTCCGTCTGCATGAGATTATATCTGGCCGGTCACGCGCCCACGATCAAGCCCCCAAGCAAGCCCTGAGCAACTCCGAGTTATCAGAATTCATGCACCCTGTTGCCGATGCAATATGACTGGGCCAAAGTTGCATTCAGATTGTCCCCGACCCGATCCACTGAAAGCGTGAACATGGTCGTCAGATCCGCATCCTGGGGCGGGACCAGCGAGAACAGAACCGCCCGGTTCCAGTTCCGGGTCCGGGCCGGAGCCGGGCCGCGCACCAGATAAACCCGCTGGGCTGCACCGGCCCCAAGCGCACGGCGGGCGAAATCCCCGGCAGCGCACCAGAATTCCTGTCCGCCGGACCCCGGTCTGCCGACCACTTCGAACACAGTTTCGGAAACAAGTTCAACGTGATGCCGGTTATCGGCAGTCCACGCCCCGGACAGACCGGGTGCCATTGCCAACACGAGTGTCAGGGCAAATCCATTCACAACATTCATGAGCTTCTCCTTTGCACATGCGACCCAACCGGGGATCAATTACCAACCGCGCGGGATAAACGGGTCAAAGCGGCTCCCGCCCAGGCAATACTGAAAGGCGGCGGCGGCGGTCAGATTGTCACCAACCGCCTTGACTGACAGGGAAATTCCCGGTGACGCCGAGGCGTTTTCCGGAGGTGACAAAGAAAACTGAACCGCCTTGCGGCCCGATTGTACCACACTTGGGCCAATTGCCTTCCAGATATATACGCGCGTTGTCGCGGGCATGCGCAGGGCGTGGCGCACGTAATCCCCGGCACCGCACCAATAATCCGCAGCACTGGACCCTGGCCTGCCGATGACTTCGAACTCGGTTTTTGAGACCGCAAAGACATCATGCCAGTTGTGCGCACGCCAGGCCCCAACCCAACCGGGCATTGCAGCCAGAACGGTGACCAGGAGTACGTTTTTCCACCACATCATTACGGCTCCCTTCGGTTTCTTCATACCACAAGTGCCGGAGCAGCAATCAGAAACGCTCCGGTCCCATATTGCAATACTGGTTGGCCTGCGTCACCGACATGTTATCACCCACCTTCAATGAGTTCAGGCTAAGCGACGGACCCGTAGGCGTAATTCCTGCCGCCGCAGGATCCAACGTGAACTGCACCGACGAGCGACGCCCGGTTGTCACGCTCTGCCCACGTCCGCGCGCGATATAGATGGTGTCTTGCCAACCCGCCCCCAATGCACGGCGCGCATAATCTGCCGCGCCGCACCAATAGTCGTACCCAGAGCCCGAGCCTCGGGCAACGACTTCGAATACCGCTTTGTTCACCGGTGCCACACGGGTGCCGCGCCTGCCGGAAAAGGCCAGAGCGGGGTCGGGCACCAGCATGGGCAACAATGCCAGTATTGCACTCGTTGCGAAAAATCGCCTGGTTTTCTGCATCGCATTGGCCCTTCTAAAGCCGCTTCCGGGCGGCATGCCTATCATGCCGACCATATGGCCGCTGTATCAAATTCCTGAAATCAATGGCCCGAATCAACCGTTGCAGAAATTTCTTGCCAGGCTGGCATGCATATGCCCGCCGACATTCAATTCGTTCAGATTATCTGAAAGCGGCGCGGGCGTTATCCCTGCGGCCGCAGGATCAATTGTAAACTGGGCGGCTGAACGGCGGCCTGTGGTTTCACTTTTCCCTGCGCCGCGAACTACGTAAATCTCTGTTTTCGGTGATTTTTTCAGAACGGTTTCAACAAACATCCCCGCCGCGCACCAAAACGCAGCGCCACCATGCGCGCCCTCAGAGACGGCCTCGTAAACCACGTCATTGACTGGATTAATTACGAACCCGGCGTGAGTCATAGAGTTCTTGGCAACGGAATTTGTGGCCATAAACGCAAGCGCACAAGCGGCAATACTAACTTTGTTCATTTGGGCAACCTTTCAAAATCCACATGCGCAGAGTAAATCAGCGACAGGTTTGCGCAAGGGACTAATTCTACACGATCCCGCTATCCGTTTCTTGACCGGCGGTCGCAGATCAACTGTTGAGCGGCTGGAGTTAGAGAGCGTGGGTCGGCACCCACCCCACGCCTTTGTCAAAGAAGCCTGTCCAGGTATCCGAAAATTGCTTTGGCCTCATCGGCATTGTGAATTCTGACGGTTATTTCACCGTCCTGAACCTCATTGGCACCAGGAACAACGCTTTTTCACGTCCTCAGAATCCAAACTTCCGGCTAATCGTGCCAGATGCCACAATTCGTCTTTCGAGCGCATTTACTGATCAAGGAATGACCGCAATTTCCGCGACCGGCTGGGATGTTTCAACTTGCGCAACGCCTTGGCCTCGATCTGGCGGATACGTTCGCGGGTCACGCTGAATTGTTGGCCAACTTCCTCAAGCGTGTGATCGGTGTTCATGCCAATGCCGAACCGCATCCGCAGCACCCGTTCCTCGCGCGGGGTCAGCGAGGCCAGAACCCGCGTCGTGGTTTCTTTCAGGTTCTCCTGAATGGCCGAATCCAGCGGCAAGACCGCATTCTTGTCCTCGATGAAATCACCAAGCTGGCTGTCTTCCTCGTCGCCAATCGGCGTTTCCAGCGAAATCGGCTCTTTGGCGATCTTCATCACCTTGCGCACTTTCTCAAGCGGCATTTGCAACTTTTCGGCCAGTTCCTCGGGCGTTGGTTCACGACCGATCTCGTGCAGCATCTGCCGCCCGGTGCGCACCAGCTTGTTGATTGTCTCGATCATATGCACCGGAATACGGATGGTGCGGGCCTGATCGGCGATGGATCGGGTGATCGCCTGGCGGATCCACCAAGTTGCATAGGTGCTGAATTTATAGCCGCGGCGGTATTCGAACTTGTCCACCGCCTTCATCAGGCCAATGTTACCTTCCTGAATTAGATCAAGGAATTGCAACCCGCGGTTGGTGTATTTCTTGGCGATGGAGATAACCAGACGCAGGTTCGCCTCGACCATTTCCTTCTTGGCCTGACGTGCTTCCTTCTCGCCTTTTTGCACCTGTTGCACGATGCGGCGGAATTCACTGATATCAAGGCCGACATACTGGCCAATCTGGGCCATATCAGCGCGCAGACCTTCGGCCTTCTCGGTCGAGCGTTCGATGAACATCTGCCAGCCGCGCCCCGGTTTTTCGCCCATGTCGGCAAGCCAGTTGGGGTCCAGTTCGCGGCCGCGATAGGCCTCGACGAATTCGCGCCGGTTGATCCGCGCCTGATCGGCCAGTTTGACCATCGAACCATCCAGAGCCATCACCCGGCGGTTGATGCCGTAAAGCTGGTCGATCAGCGCATCAATCCGGTTGTTGTGCAGATGCAGCCCATTCACCAGTTCAACAATATCAGAGCGCAAAGCCTGATACTTTGCTTCGTCCTTTTTGCTGAACGATCCGTCTTCGTTCAGGGTCGCCGAAATCCGGCTGTCCTGCATTTCCGACAATTGCGCGTAGTCGTTGGAAATCCGCTCAAGCTCGGTCAAAACCTGCTCTTTCAGAGCAGCCTCCATCGCGGCGAGCGACATGTTGGCCTGTTCTTCCTCGTCATCGTCATCATCATCAGTGGTGATAGGATTGCCATCGGCATCCAGTTCCGGTTTGCTCTCGGACTCGGGGTTGGTGGCTTCGGTCGNGGNGGTGGTCGTNGTGGTGCCTGCGGCGGCATTGACCACCGGCTCNTCGACTTCGCCATCCTCGTTCATCTGGTTGCCAAAGGTGGTTTCCAGATCAATCACGTCGCGCAGCAGAATATCTTCGGACAACAATTCGTCGTGCCAGATGGTGATCGCCTGAAAGGTCAGCGGGCTTTCGCACAGCCCCAGGATCATCGTCTTGCGCCCGGCCTCGATCCGCTTGGCAATGGCAATCTCGCCCTCGCGGCTAAGCAGTTCGACACTGCCCATCTCGCGCAGGTACATGCGCACCGGATCATCGGTGCGGTCCAGCTTTTCAGACGTACCGCTGCCCAGCGTGATTTCGCGGGTGCCCGCCGTTGTGGCCACCTCGGTTGAGCCTTTGGCCTCTTCCTCTTCGGCCTCTTCGCCTTCGATAATGTTGATGCCCATTTCCGACAGCATCGACATCACATCTTCGATCTGTTCGGAACTGACCTGATCGGGCGGCAAAACCTGATTAAGCTGATCGTAAGTAATATAGCCTTTCTCGCGTGCATCGCCGATCATCTTCTTGACGGCGGCCTGACTCATATCCAGCGAGATTTCTGCGTCCTGATTGTCGGGCTTGCGGTCGTCAGCGTCTTTGGGGGCCATGAAATGCTCCTGCAGGGGCTATGGGTGATTCGTTTGAAAACGAATCAATAGCGTCATCTGGTGATTCGGCTACCCGTTTAGCTGGTTTTCTTTGCTTTTTCTTTAGCAAAATTACGTTATCTTCGAGGCTTGGCAAAATTGATCTGCCCCACAAGGGCCCCAAAGGTGTTCCGTTCCTCGCGCTTGATTCGCGCGCCATTATCGGCTGTGTCGTATTCTGCCTTGTCTTCGTTTTCGCTCCGCTCGGCCTTGTTGCGGGCCTCGGCGGCCTGCCCCAGACGCCAGGTCATCGCCTCATCTGCGACACCGGACAGCTCTTCGGCGGCTTCGGCTATCTCGGCGCTCAGGCCTCGTCGCGATTCAAGTTTTGAGAGTTCCTCTCCCAAGGTCATTCTGGCAATTTCAACGTCGCCGGGGTTGCGGATACAGGGGCTAATTGCGACATGGCGAAGCGAGGTCAGATTTTCAAGGGCTTCGCCCCCCAATTGTCCGGATATTGTCGCCGCGAGCGTCGCAGGCGTATCAGTGGCGTGGCGCAAAATCAGATCGCGCAGCCGTGCATGGCTGGGGTCAGCACAGACCATCGCCTCAATCCCGGCCTCGAATTCGATTATCACTTCGGGCGTGGCAAGCAGGCTGGCCAGAATGACGGCTTCGCGCAGATGGTCCTGCACCATGTCGCCCGACGCGACCAAAAGCGAGGATTTAGTGCCGGCAAGCGGCGCTTGCGGGGCGGGTTTTCCGCCTTTCCAGGCCGATTTCCCCTTGGCAGGGCGGCGGGCCTGAAACAACTGCCACCGCAGGTTCTTGATTTCCTGACCATAATGACTGCGGATCGACGGATCGCGGATCAACCGGATCTTTTCGCGCAAGGTCTTGTCAAGTGCTGCCTTGCGTTCGGGGCTGTCAAAAACCTTGCCGTCGGTTTCGCGCTGCCACAGCAGTTGCACCATCGGCACCGCCTTTTCCACCAGCGCGCGCATGGCCCCGGCCCCTTCGGCGCGGATCAGGTCATCGGGATCCTGGCCCTCGGGCATCATCGCAAAGCGCAGGGATTGCCCGGCCTCAAGCAGCGGCAGCGACAGATCAATCAACCGCAGCGCCGCGCGCAGACCCGCCGCATCGCCATCCAGCGCGATCACCGGTTCGGGGGCAATCCGCCACAGCATCTGCAACTGGTTTTCCGTCACCGCCGTGCCCAGCGGGGCCACCGCCGCGCCAAACCCCGCCTCGGACAGGGCGATCACATCCATGTATCCTTCGGCCACCAGCAGCGGCTGGCCCTTGCCCGCCGCCGCGCGGGCCGGCGCGAGATTGTAAAGACAGCGGCCTTTGTCGAACAATTCGGTCTCGGGCGAATTGAGGTATTTGGCGTTGTCGGCCGGGTCCATCGCCCGCCCGCCAAAGGCAATCGCCCGCCCGCGCCCGTCACGGATCGGGTACATGATGCGGTTGCGGAATGTGTCGTAGGGTTTGCCGCCCTTGCTGGAGGGCTTGGCAAGCCCCGCGCCCAGGATCAGTTCCTTGTCCACACCTTTGGCGGTCAGGTGATCCCACAAGCCTTGCCAGCCATCCGGGGCAAAGCCGATTTCCCAGCGTTCCAGCGCCGCGTTTTTAAGCCCCCGCCCCGTCAGGTAGTCCCGCGCGCTGCCCCCGGCCCCGGTATTCAGTTGCAGGCGGAAATATTGCACCGCCTGCTCCATCACTTCGACCAACTGGGTGCGGTGATCGGATTTCTCCTGCGCCCTGGGATCCTGGGCCGGCATGGTCATACCGACCTCGCGGGCCAGAATGCCGATGGCTTCGATGAAACTCACATTCTCGGTTTCGCGCACGAAGGAAATCGCATCGCCCTTGGCCTGACAGCCGAAGCAATAATAGAATCCCTTGCGGTCATCGACGTGAAAGGACGCGGTTTTTTCCTGATGAAACGGGCATGGGGCCCACATGTCGCCCTTGCCCTGATTTGATTTACGCATGTCCCACGTGACTTTACGTCCGACAACCGAGGAAAGGCTGGCGCGATCGCGTAGTTCGTCGAGAAATCCGGGGGGCAGAGACATGGTCTGTTATCCCAGTACGGGCGGGGGGCTGTCCAGCCCTACTGCTGCATACACAGTTCGTTCCAGACGGCGGACAGGTCTTCGGTCTTGATAACCTTGCGTTTCTTTTCATAAACCCAAGGTGCCATCAGCGGGATCGCCGCATTGTAATTTTCCGGCCAGGTGGGGTTTGTCGCGGCGATGGCGGCAGGCACTTCGCGTTCCTTGACCCGGTCCAGCCGGGCCTGCTGAATCGCCGCGACCACATCGGCCTGATAACCACAGCTTTCCTTTTGGGTTTCAGCAGCAAACGCGGGCGCGGCCAGCAGGCAGGTAAGAACGGCAAGGCGGATCATCAGGCAATCTCCGGAATCAGTTGGGTTTACCCAGACTACCTGTGCGCGGCCACGCCTTCCATGGCCGTTTTCAGGTCATGCACCAGGGTTTCAGCCATTGACCGGAACACCATGATCTGAAACGCATTTTCCCCAGTTTTTGTCAGCGAAGCCATCATGTGCGCCATATCCGTGCGCGCCGTGTGGCCCCGTTTGAACCGGCTTGCCCGCAAATCCAGCGGCACCAGCCGGGCCAGAACCTTCAACACGCCCTGGCCTTCCAGCCGCACAACGGCCCAGGCGTCGGATTGGTCGGTCAAAGCCGCGTATTCGGCCAGCGACACATCCGGCTGTGGGCCCATCAGCAAAGCCTGCCCCTGCGAGAACCAGATAGCCCGCCCGCCCGCCCTGCCAGTGGCGCGGCCCGGTGATGGGAACCCCATGCCATGTGCCGATTTCATCGCCTTTGACAGGTCGTCTTCACCCCCCCGATATGGCGCAAGAGAGGTCATCGCGGCGGGCAGGTCTTCGCCGGCGGTCACGCCGCCGATGGTCAGCGGCAATAGCCCCTCGCAGGGGGATCTGGCGGTCAGGTCAGCCACGCACGCGCCCTCCTTCGGGATCAAAGAACACCGGATTCACCACTTCGCACAGGGTTTCGATGCCGCGCAGATGATCGACCATGCGAATGGTCTCGCCATGGCGGGCAGGGCCGTTTTTCAAAAACCCAAGCGCGATCATATGCCCGAACGTCGGCGAAAACGCGACGGAGGTGACATAACCCTGGCCGTTGACCCGCACCGCGTCATCGTCCTGTCGGAACAGATGGGCACCGGCGGTCAGTTGCTTGATGGCCCCGGTTGGTTTCAGCCCGACCAGCTGTGCGCGGGTCTCATCCGTCAGGCCGGGGCGCTGCGACATGGTTTTGCCGATACAGTCCTTTTTGGCCGACACCATGCCCGCCATGCCAATATCAAACGGTGTGACCCGCCCGTCAATTTCGGAATGAGTGATAAAGCCCTTTTCGATCCTCAGCACGTTCAGCGCCTCCATCCCGTATGGACCTCCGCCCAGCGTTTCGGCCCTGTCCAGCAACAGGCGAAACAGCGCATCGCCGAAACGCGCCGGCACAGCCAGTTCATACGCATGCTCGCCGGAAAACGAGATGCGGAACAGGCGGGCGGCGATGCCTTGAACCGCAACCGCGCCGCAGGCCATGAATGGCCAGTCATCAGGTTTCAGCGGTTCATCCAGCAACCCGTTCAGCAGGTCACGCGATTTTGGCCCGGCGATGGCGAATTGCGCCCATTGTTCGGTGACAGAAACGAACGACACGTCCAGATGCGGCTTTAACCCCTGATGCGCAAAATCCAGATGGCGCATCACTTCCCCCGCCGCCGCCGTGGTGGTGGTCATCAAATAATGCGACTCTGCCAGACGCGCGGTGGTGCCATCATCCATCACATGCCCGTCTTCACGCAGCATCAGGCCNTATCGCACCCGCCCCNCCTTCAGCNTGCTGAACTGGCCGGTATAGACGAAATCCAGNAGNTCGGCCGCGNCGGTGCCCTGAATGTCGATCTTGCCCAAGGTGGACACATCGCACACCCCGACCGATCCGCGCACCATATTCACCTCGCGGTCACAGGATTGCCGCCAGTTGGTCTCTCCCTTGGTGGGGAAATAGCTGGGGCGATACCACAACCCCGCCTCGATCATCGGCGCGGCGCGTTCGACGGTGGCTTTGTGCGAAGTGGTAAACCGCTCGGGCGCAAAGCCGGCCCCCTGCCCCGTCGCGCCCAGCGCCGCAATAGCAACCGGGCTATAGGGCGGGCGAAATGTGGTGGTGCCGGTTTGCGCGATACCGCGCCCGGTGGCATCGGCCAGCACCGCCAACGCGTTGACATTGGAGTTCTTGCCCTGATCGGTGGCCATGCCTTGAGTGGTATAGCGCTTCATATGCTCGACCGAGCGGAAGTTTTCCGTCGCCGCCTGTTTGACATCCTTGACGGTCACGTCGTTCTGGAAATCCAGCCAGGCCCGCCCCTTTCCCGCCACCGCCCAAAGCGGGGTCAGTTTATATGGCGCGTCCTCGGCCAACGGCAATCGTTTCATTGCCGCCTTGATATCCAGCGCCTCAAGCGCCCGGTTGGCCGCCTCAAGCCCGTCCTTCAGACAGGCCGATGTCGAGAACACCCCATTGCAGGCCCCGGCCGTATGCAGCCCCGGAACCATGCCCGGGACCGGCACAAACGAAGCAATATCCTGACGCCATTCGGGACGTCCGTTCATGTGGCACGCCAGATGGACAGTCGGGTTCCAGCCGCCTGACATGGCCAGACAATCGACCTGCAACCGGTCCTGCCCACTGGCCGACCGGATGGTGATACTGTCCAGCCCATGCCGGCCCGAACTGCCGCACACCTGCGCGCCACGCCTGACATCAAAGGCATCCGACAGGGGCGCATCATGGCGACTGTCGATGACAGCGGCCACATGCACGCCNGCCTTGACCAGATCCTGCGCCGTGCGATGCGCNTCGTCATTGTTACAGAAAACGGCCACGGATTTACCGGGGCTGACCCCCCATCGGTTCAGATANGCCCGCACCGCCCCCGCCGTCATGATGCCGGGCCGGTCGTTGTTGGCAAACGCCACCGGGCGCTCCAGCGCGCCNGCCGCCAGCACNGCCTGTTTCGCCACAATCCGCCAGAACGTTTCCAGCGGTGCGCCATTGCCGCGCTTTGCGCTGTGATGGCTGACCCGTTCCAGCGCGCCATAGGTGCCCTGATCATAGGCCCCGGTCACGGTGGTGCGTGTCATCAGGCGAACATTGCCCATGGCGCGCAACTCATCCAGCGTGGCATCGACCCAGGCATGGCCCGGCTGCCCGTCGACCTCATGCATTTCGGCCAGCAACCGCCCGCCCATGCGCGAATCCTCATCCGCAAGGATCACGTCCGCCCCGGCGCGCGCCGCCGCCAGCGCGGCCATCAACCCGCTCGGCCCGGCCCCGATCACCAGCAGATCGCAATGCGCCCAGGCGGCATCGTATTTGTCGGGGTTGTTCTGCCCCGACAACGCCCCAAGGCCCGCAGCGCGGCGAATCGCCGGCTCATACAGTTTCTCCCAAAATGCTTTCGGCCACATGAACGTCTTGTAATAAAACCCCGCCGACAAAAACGGTGCGGCCAGATCGTTCACCGACAAAAGATCAAACCCAAGCGAGGGCCAGCGGTTCTGGCTGGTCGCCGTCATCCCCGGAAAAATCTCTTGCACCGTGGCGCGCTGGTTGGGATCCTGTCCAGCCCCTTTGCCGATAGTTATCAGCGCATTGGGTTCCTCGCTGCCGGCGGTCAGAATCCCGCGCGGGCGATGATACTTGAACGATCGCCCCACCAGCCGCACATCATTGGCCAGCAAGGCCGAGGCCAGCGTATCCCCTTGGATTCCGGTGTAATGCACGCCGTCAAAGGTGAAGGTCACCGTGCGGGTACGATCCAGCAAGCCCTTGCCCGGAACCCTCATGTTTTACCCCCCGCAACCACCGAGGCCAGTTGAGCACCCAGAACCTCGTGCGTGGTGGTGTTGCGCCGCACCACCAGCCAGGCCGAACACCCGGCTTCGTGATACCATAGCTCCCGGGTTTCCCCGGCCGGGTTGTCGCGCAGATGCACATACTCATCCCACGCCGCCAGACCGGCCTCCGGGTCAGGCCGGTTCAGCGCCACAGCCGCGCCTTTGTAATAGAATTCGCGCCGGTCGCGCTCACCGCAAATGGGACAGGGTAGCCGCATTTCGTCCTCTCTAGTATTCCGCCGTGCAAACGGCGTCGGAGACATGGTTCAGCCTGTAAGAAACGGGCTGGCCCTGCACCTCGGCCAGATCAACGGCACCGCCACATTCATCCGTATCCCCGACCAGCAAGGATCTGGTGCGAAAGGTCAGACCCTTGGCGCTTTGTTTTGTTATCTGCATCGTCCCGCCATCACATTCGACCGCGCATTTGTTGACACCGTTGTCGGACCAGCAGTGCAGAAACTGGGAAAACCGCCCGCCGCCATGACCACTGGCAGCCACATGGCCCTGATTGGCGGTTTCCACCCACATGTTGGCGAACCTGCCGGCCCCCTCCTGTCGGGTAATATGCAACACTATCCGATCGACCACCTGCAATCGGTGTTTTGTCAGGTGGGCGGCAGAATAGTCACGCTCATAGCAGCCCAAAGCCGGGCTGTCCGCCGCCGCCGGCTCCGAATTTACGCCGATCAATATCATGATCGCGAGTATTTTTTTCAAGACACTGTCCCTTCAATGCAGGTTATGTTGCGCCCCTGTGCCTTCTTCGTCGATTATCCCAACCCCGGTGAGAAGCCTGTCCAGCCCAAACCCGGTGGCCGCCCCGTGCGGGCGATCCGTGGCGATCAGATGGGCAAAACAATGGCCCGACGCCGGCACCGCCTTGAACCCGCCGTAACACCAGCCGCAGTTCAGGTAGAGTCCGTTAATATCCGTCTTGTCGATAAAGGGCGACCCGTCGGGCGTCATGTCCATTATCCCGCCCCAACTGCGCAAAACCTTGGCCTTGCCGATCATCGGCATCAGGGTCATGCCAGCCTGCATCACATGTTCAACAATTGGCAGGTTTCCCCGCGCGGCGTAAGAGGCATACATGTCAATGTCGCCGCCAAACACCAGCCCGCCCTTGTCCGACTGGCTGATATAAAAATGTCCCATGCCAAAGCTGATGACCTCATCAATCACCGGCTTTACCCCTTCGGTCACGAATGCCTGCAATACGTGTGATTCAACCGGCAGGCGCATCCCCGCCATCGCCGCCACCTGTGAGGACCGGCCCGCCACCACAATGGCGACCTTTTTGGCCCGGATGTCGCCGCGCGTGGTCTGCACGCCCTGTACGGTACCGCCTTCGATGTCGATGCCGGTCACTTCGCAATTCTGAATCAGATGCACACCGCGCTGATCGGCCCCCCGGGCATAGCCCCAGGCCACCGCATCGTGGCGCGCGGTGCCGCCGCGCGGGTGATAAAGACCGCCGTAGATCGGAAAGCGCACATTGTCGAAATCGAGGTAGGGCACATGATTGCGCATGCCCTCGCGATCCAGCAGGATGGCATCATCACCCTGGTTGATCATCGCATTGCCGCGCCGCACAAAGGCGTCACGCTGACCATCCGAGTGAAACAGATTGATCAGCCCGCGCTGGGAATGCATCACGTTATAATTCAGCTCCTGCTCCAGCCCTTCCCACAGCTTCAGCGAATGGGAATAGAATTCGGAATTGCCCTGCAGGAAATAGTTGGCCCTTACAATGGTGGTGTTGCGCCCCACATTGCCGCCGCCGATATACCCCTTTTCCAACACCGCCACATTGCGCAGCCCATGCTCTGCGGCAAGATAGTAGGCAGTGGCCAGCCCGTGTCCGCCACCGCCAATAATCACGATGTCATATTCCGGCCTGGGCTCGGGATCACGCCAATGCGGTTTCCAGCCTTTGTTGCCACTCAGACCTTGGGCCAGAATATTCAGGGCAGAGTAGCGCATACAATTTCCCTTTGGGCGTGTATCAAGAAACCGGAACCGGTCCATGTGTACCTTATATACCGAGACACGGATTCGGACAGGCCGGTTAATCGCGACACCAATTTGCCCAGTCCCGACCTTATGACTGCCCAGAAAGGCCGGGCCTGGACTTTCGCCATCACGGTGGGTCTGTCGACAGCCCTGCCATTTCCTACAATCCCTTGGCGCGGTAGCTGGCCGCAACCTTGCCGATCGACACCAGATAGGCCGCCGTGCGCAGATCATCAACATCACCGCGACTGTGCCAGACCTCGCGCATTGACTGATAAGCAATGCGCATCGTGTCATCCAACCCCGAGCGGACCAGCTCCAACTCGTCCGCGCCGCGCAGGTACCTGTCCTTGAATTGAGGCGTCATNGACCAGGCGTCGCCCATATGCCGGTCAAGCCGNGTCAGCTCGTCGATNACCAGTTGATGGCGGGCCTCTTCCTGGCGCCGTTGCATCCGGCCGAACCGGATATGGCTCAGGTTCTTGACCCACTCGAAATAGGACACCGTCACACCGCCGGCATTGGCATACATGTCCGGAATAATCACCGTCCCCNTTTCGCGCAGAACATCGTTCGCCCCCGCCGTAATCGGGCCNTTGGCCGCCTCGATGATCAAGGGTGCCTTTATCCGCNTCGCGTTCGTCAGGTTGATCACCCCCTCAAGTGCCGCCGGGATCAGGATATCGCATTCTTCCTCAAGGATATCCGCCCCTTCGGCTGTGTGCGTGGCGTCCGGAAATCCGGTGACACCGCCATGTTTGACAATCCAGTTATGCACGGCCTCAACATCCAGTCCGACCGGGTTGAACAAAGCACCGTCGCGTTCGATGATGCCGGTGATGACCGACCCATCCTCTTCGGCCAGAAACTTGGCGGCGTGGAAACCCACATTCCCCAGCCCCTGCACAATCACCCGCTTGCCATCCAGAGAGCCGGTCAGATTTGCCTTTTCCACATCGCGCTTATCGCGAAAAAATTCACGCAAGGCATACTGGACCCCGCGCCCCGTTGCCTCGACCCGGCCGGCAATACCCCCGGCGTTCAGCGGTTTGCCGGTGACACAGGCCCGCGCATTGATGTCGGTCGTGTTCATGCGCGCGTATTGATCGGCGATCCAGGCCATCTCGCGCTCACTCGTGCCCATGTCGGGGGCGGGAACGTTCTGAGACGGGTGGATCAGGTCGCGTTTGGCCAGCTCATAGGCAAAACGCCGGGTAATCATTTCCAGTTCATGCTCATCATACTGGCGCGGATCAATGCGCAAACCACCTTTGGAGCCACCAAACGGGGCTTCGACCAGCGCGCATTTGTAGGTCATCAGCGCCGCCAGCGCCTCGACCTCGTCCTGATGCACACTGGGCGCAAAGCGAATGCCACCCTTGACCGGTTCCATATGTTCCGAATGCACAGAACGGTAGCCGGTAAACGTCTGGATCTGGCCACGCAGACGTACGCCAAAACGCACTGTGTAGGTGGCGTTGCAAACCCGGATCTTTTCTTCCAGCCCGGGCGGCAAATCCATCAGGGACACCGCCCTGTTGAACATTAAATCCACGCTTTCGCGAAAACTTGGTTCCGGTTTAACGGCCATTGGGCATTCTCCAAACTTGTTGCCTGCGACGACTCGCCACATAACTTTTGTGACAGCACCAATATGACAAGTCGATTAATTAAGTGCCAAATTTCCCGGCACCTATCGACCTGAACCGGCACAGGCCGCAGCAGCTTCGGCAGAATCGCCCGAGTCGCGCGCATTGCTTCTCAAATGGAAACGGCCAGCCAGGCGAAGAGAGTATTGTTGCAAAGAAAGGCTGAAATACCCTTTATTTAGCTGCATTTACGCCGCATTTCAGTCACCTTCCCAAGGCAAAACGGTGTGGACGAATTGTGTCTTTGTAAGTGCTGCGTCCCTGTTGGCGGAAGAGGTAACTCATGCTTATGCGTTTGAAAAAACTCCATTTTGATCGAGTTTTGTCCAGGTTTGCCCGTGAAGAAGACGGAGCATTGATCGTGTTCGGCGTCTACGTGTTCCTGATCATTCTGTTGGTCGCTGGAATTGGCGTCGATCTGATGCGCTTTGAGCGTGACCGCTCACGACTGCAAAACACGCTTGATCGTGCGGTCCTTGCAGCCGCCGACCTTGATCAGGAACTGGCCCCCAATGATGTTGTCGCGGATTACTTCGACAAGGCCGGGATGTCCGACTATCTGACATCGGTCACGGTTGATGAAGGTCTCAGCTATCGGACAGTGTCGGGGTCGGCTACGGCTGACGTTGACACCAAGTTCATGCACATGACCGGCGTCGATACGCTCACTGCACCGGCCAGCAGCACGGCTGAAGAACGTATCGACGGCGTAGAAATTTCGCTGGTGCTTGATGTATCCGGCTCGATGAATTCCAACAGCAAACTGAGCAACCTGAAGACCGCAGCACGTGAATTCATCGACGAGATGGTGGCAAACACCGAAGACGGAAAATTGTCTATCTCGATCATCCCGTACGCGACGCAGGTTTCTGCTCCACCCGAACTTTTTCAGTATTTCAACGTCTCGTCGGAACACAGCTATTCCAACTGCATCAATTTCGAAAGCGCGGATTTCGATGAAACCGCCATGGACCCGGACCAATTATGGGAACGCACCATGCATTTCGATGTGTGGACCTATTCCGATGGCCGATACGATTCTCCGACCGAGCTGGTCGATTTCCCGGTCTGTGAAGCTGACGACAACCGCGAAATGTTGATCATGCAAAAGGATGCTGACACTCTCAAAGACTTCATCACGAATCTTAGTGCCCGGGGCAACACGTCGATTGACGTTGGTATGAAATGGGGGACTGCGCTGATTGATCCCGAAATGAACCCGGTGATCGTTTCCATGATCGGTGACGGGACCGTTGACGGCGATTTTGCCGCCCGCCCGCTTGAGTATGACGACAGCGATATTCTGAAAGTCATTGTGCTGATGACCGATGGAAAAAATACCTCGCAATATTATATCGACGACGACTACCGCGAGGATGCGTCGGATATCTGGTGGAATGCCGACGAAGAGAAATACTCGGTCTATGACACGGACAGCGACAGCTATTACTGGCCGCATGACGACGACTGGCATGATCACGCTTACGGAAACCAGGGTGCCGTCACCTATTGCGAAAAATACCGCTGGAACGGCACATGCCGAAAATGGGGAACCATTCCGCCGGAGCCGGGCGAAGCCCTTGCTCTGGATTACCCGGAATTGTGGGCCCGCACATCGGTGAAAGAAAACGTCCGTGAACATTATGAACCCTGGAGCGGCTCCGCATGGGATGACTGGTATTATGATGTGCGCCACTATGTTGGTTCCTCAACCAAGAATAATCGCACCAAAGACATCTGCGATGCGGCCAAAGAACAGCAGGTAATCGTTTACACCATCGGCTTCGAAGCACCGGAAAGTGGCGAGGCCGTGTTGGAAGATTGTGCCAGTTCAGCCAGCCATTTCTTTGACGTGGACGGGTTGGCAATATCCGATGCCTTTTCATCAATAGCGTCTTCAATCCGCAAACTGAGGCTGACCCAATGAGTTGCTCCCGTTTTCACCCCATCTCGTCCCTGTTTGGCCGGTTTTCCAAGTCCGAGAACGGCAGCGCGACGGTTGAATTTGCAATCATCTTCCCGGCTGTGGTGACTGTCATGCTGTCCGGAATTGAGCTTGGGTTTGCCACACTGCAACACTCGATGCTTGAACGCGCTTTGGATATATCGGTGCGTGAAATTCGCCTTGGCACCGGCACCGCACCGCAACATGACGAAATCAAAGACATGATCTGTGACTATGCGGCATTCATCGATAACTGCAGCGACAACCTGCGCCTTGAGATGATCCAGATGGACCCGGACAACTGGGTCGCCGTTTCCGACGACGTGGATTGCACCGATCAGTCCGAAGAAGTGGCCCCGGTTCGCAGTTTTGTCAACGGGCTGGAAAACGAGCTGATGATCCTGCGCGCCTGCGTCAAGATAGATCCGGTGTTTCCGACCACCGGTCTGGGCAAGGATCTCAAAATGGACGGGGCGGGCCAGTATGCACTGGTCTCGTACTCGGCCTTTGTACAGGAGCCGAAGTAAACCATGGTTATTCAGTCTTTTCTCAGCCGCCTTCGCACATTTGCCAACGAAACCCGCGGCAGCGTATCAGTTGAATTTGCGCTGATCATGCCACTCCTGTTCTGGGCTTACATGGCCTCATATGTCTTTTTCGAAGGGTATCGGCAAAGCTCGGTCAACCTGAAGGCCGCCTACACGATCGGCGATCTGATTTCGCGGGAAACCAATGTTATTACCGACGAGTACATCGATTCCATGCAATCGCTGATGGAGCTTCTGACCCGTGCGTCTTCATCCGTCGACCTTCGCATTTCGGTCATCCGGTGGGATGAGGATAACAATAGCTATTACGTGGACTGGTCGCAGACTCGCGGTTTCACTACAGCGCTAACGAACGCCGACATGGAAGCCTTGGAAACGCAACTACCGGTGATGCCAGACAATGAACGGGTGATCTTGGTCGAGACGGTCAATGTATTCGAACCGCCATTCAATATCGGCATGGACAATGTTGACCTGGAAAACTTCATATTTACCNGACCGCGTTTTGCGCCTCAGGTGCTTTACTCGTCCTCATAAAACCGGGGCGAACTGNCAGGGGCGGGGGCGGCCCCGGTCAGAGGCGGTCAGAGGTTTTCGATCCGCAATGCAACCGGCGACGAAGCCAGCACATTCGTGACCTGCATCCCCGACAATGCCACATCCAGCGCCTCGCGGGTGGTCTTGTGAGTGACGATCAGCACCGGCGCACTGGGTTCAGAATGGCCGTACTGGCGCATCCGGTCGATTGATATCCCGGCCTCGCCCAGAACGGTGGTAATCTTGGCCAAAGCACCGGGTTTATCCATCAGTGCCATGCGCAGATAATAAGGGGCCGGCAGGCCTGTGCGAGCAGCAGGCACCTCCCTGAGCGTGGTCGCGGGCTGGCCAAACACCGGCAGGCGCATCCCGCGCGCCAGATCGCAAATATCACCGACAACCGCACTGGCGGTGGGGCCTTCCCCGGCACCGGGGCCGCGCAGCACGATCTGCTCCACTGCATCGCCTTCGATCACCACCATATTGGTGCCTCCNTCAAGCTGCCCAAGCGGCGAACTGACCGGCACCAGACAGGGCTGCATCCGCTGTTCCAGCCCGCGCGCGCTGCGTTGGGCCAGCCCAAGCAATTTGATGCGATAGCCCATGTCGGCGGCCTGACGGATATCCTCAAGTTCGATCCGCTGGATACCTTCCANTTCGACCCCATCGAAATTGATCCTGGTGCCAAACGCAATCGAGGACAGGATCGCCAGCTTGTGGCCCGCGTCGATGCCACCCACATCCAATGTCGGGTCAGCCTCAAGATAGCCCAGCTTACCGGCCTCTTCGAACAGGGTGTTATAACCCAGCCCCTCGGCCTCCATCCGGGTCAGGATATAATTGCAAGTGCCGTTCATCACCCCCATCACGCGGGTAATCTCGTTGCCGGCCAGACCTTCGGCCAGCGCCTTGACCACCGGGATGCCCCCGGCAACGGCCGCCTCATAGCGGATCATCCGGCCTGCGGCCTCGGCCTGTTCGGCCAGGGCCTGACCGTGAATCGCCAGCAATGCCTTGTTGGCAGTCACCACATCCTTGCCCGCATCCAGCGCCGCCTCGGTCGCCTCCCTGGCCGCCCCTTCGGAACCGCCCATCAGTTCAACAAACACATCCACATCAGGCCGGATGGCCAGTGCCACCGGATCGGCCTCCCAGGCATAGGGTGACAGGTTGACCCCCCGGTCGCGCGAAGCATCCCGCGCCGAAACCGCCGATATGGTGATCTCGCGCCCGGTGCGCGCCGACAGCAGGGCCGCCTGTTTGCGTAAAATTCGTACAACGCCGACACCAACCGTACCCAATCCGGCAATTCCCAGGCGCAAAGGTGCTGTCATCGCTATATTCCGTCAGTTTGTCTCAGCTATCGGGTGTGCCATATCCGGTTCAGCGCAGCGGTGCAACGCACCAGGTGCGGCCATCTACCGGGTTATCCCGTCCTGCATCCGCTGCCTGGCAACGGGATCGACAACCGGCGCGTTCAGAGCTTTGGCGCGACCCTGCAACCGGTCCCGGCGCGCGGCCAGAGATTGCTCGATCTCTGCAGCCTGATCCTGCGGTGGCAGGACCGTCGCCAAAGAGTCATCCAGCGGCACCAGTTCCGGATAGGGGGCGTTGCGCAAATGGTCGGGAATGGTGGCGTCAAGCTCGGGCACTTGGGTGCAAGACGCCACTGCCAACAGGGCGGCAAGGGCCAACACCGTCCGTAAGCGATTTCCACAATGAGCGGCATGGGGCCTGATCATGTCTTGTCCCGTCATAATCCCAACACCGGGGATGTGCCGTTGATGCCCGTTTGGCGCAACCGGCGCAAGTGGCGCAGAAAACGCGCGGCATCGGGGTTTTATCTGAACGTTTGTTCAGATAGCGTTGCCCCATGGCACGTACCACCGGCTCTCATTCAGACATCACAGGCCCGCGCATTCATGACGCAGCCCTGCAATTATTTGCGCGCCACGGGTTTGCCGCCGTGTCAATGCGCCGGATTGCGGCCGAGGTCGGCGTGCAGGCCGGGGCGCTGTACAATTACACGCCGGACAAGCAAAGCCTGCTGTTCGGGCTGATGCAAACCCATATGCAGGAGTTGCTGGCAGCGCGCGAAGCCATCGCACGAACCGGCGACGCATTGGACCAGCTTGAGGAATTCACCCGCTTTCACATCCGCTTTCACCTGGAACGGGTCGATGCGGTGTTCATTTCCTACATGGAACTGCGCAACCTCACGCCCGGCAATTTTGCCGCGATAGAAGACCTGCGCCGCCGTTATGAGGACATGCTTGAGGCGATCCTGCGCCAGGGGGTAGCAAGTGGTCAGTTCGCTGTTCCGGACCCCAAGATTGCCACATTGGCGGTGATTGCCATGCTGAACGGCATGGGCACCTGGTATCGCGCCGGCGGGCGCCTGTCGCTGGATCAGGTCGAAACGATCTATTGGGACATGGTGCGCAAATCAGTGGCCTGCGACTGAATCCAGCCCTAATGTTGCGGTCTGATGAACGTACCATTGCGCAGTTCGGAAAACGCCTGTTGCAGCTCGGCGCGGGTATTCATCACAATCGGTCCGTGCCAGGCCACCGGTTCGTCAATCGGCGCGCCCGAAATCAACAGAAAGCGCAGGCCTTGCGGACCCGCCTGAACGGTGATCTCGTCACCGCTGCCAAACCGCACAAGCGTGCGGTTGCCCGACAGATCGCGAATATGCGCCTCTTGCCCGGCGATGTCCTTTTCCACCAGCACACCAGCCGGCGCGCTGGCATCGCCAAAGGCACCCGCACCCTCGAAAACATAGGCAAAGGCCCGTCGGTATGTGTCAACCGGCAGGGTCTTTTTCACGCCCGCCGGGATGCGGATATCAAGGTATTGCGGGTCAGCGGCGATCCCGTCAATCGGACCTCGCTGGCCCCAGAAAGACCCTGAAATGATCTTCACTCTGGTGCCGTCATCATCGGTCACTTCGGGGATGTCAGACCCCGATACGTCCTGGTAACGCGGCGCGGTCATCTTCTGGCTGGACGGCAGATTGCCCCACAGCTGAAACCCGTGCATCTGGCCACTGGCGTTGCCGCCTGGCATTTCCTGATGCAGGATGCCTGACCCGGCGGTCATCCACTGAACCCCGCCAGCGCCAAGCGTACCGCTGTTGCCCAGGCTATCCTTGTGTTCGACCGACCCGGACAGGACATAGGTGATGGTCTCGATTCCGCGATGCGGGTGCCAGGGGAAACCTTTGGTGTAATCGTCTGGATTTTCATTGCGAAAATCGTCAAGCAACAGGAACGGGTCAAGTTCTGACGGGTCTTGAAAACCAAAGGCGCGATGCAACTTCACGCCGGCACCTTCTAGTGCCGGCTTGGCCAGGCGCATTTCAATTAGGGGTCTGAGGGACATATCCACCTCCTGTTTCGGACAGGTCCAAAATAGGGAGCATCCTGGCGCGGGACAATTTCCTGTCGCCAAACCGATGATGTGCGCCATTGCACATTCAAAGAGGTCGCAATCGGGTCAGATCATCCCTTTACCCTTGCTCCAACAACTTGCGCAGCTCGGTTTTCAGCACTTTACCGTAGTTGCTTTTGGGCAGGTCGGTCAGAAAGAAATAGTCCTTGGGCCGCTTGAACCTTGCAATGTTATCAATGCACAACTGGTCCAAAGCCCCCTTGTCGGCCTCGCCGACGATAAAGGCCACCACCTCTTCGCCCCAGTCGGGATGCGTGCGCCCCACAACCGACACTTCGCGCACGTCGGCATGGGTCAGCAGAACCTCTTCGACCTCGCGTGGATATACGTTGGACCCGCCGGTGATGATCATGTCCTTTGACCGGTCCTGAAGCGTGACATAACCATCCTCGTCCATGAACCCCACATCGCCGGTCATCAGCCAGCCATTGATCAGCGTCTTGGCCGTGGCCGCGTCATTGCGCCAATAGCCCGGCATCGCCACATCGCCGCGGACCATGATTTCGCCCATATCCCCGGNAGGCAGCGGCTGGCCCTTGTCGTCGCCGATCTTGATCTCGACCGGCGACTGCGCCCGCCCGACACTCAGCAGCCGTTGCTTCCAGCGCGGATGGCTCCGGTCGCTCACTTCATCACGCGGCAGCGCGCTTATGCCCATCGGGCATTCGCCCTGCCCGTATATCTGCACGAATACCGGCCCGAAATACTCTACCGCCTCGACAATATCGGCCAGATACATCGGCCCGCCGCCATAGATCACCGACCGCAGCCCTTCTCCGGTCTCGCCCGTGGCTTTGGCGACCTCGGTCAAGCGCCGAAGCATTGTCGGGGCCGCAAACAAATGCGTCCGGCCAAAATGGCGGGCAAGGGAAAAGATTTCCGCCTCGTCAAACCCGCCCGAGACCGGGCACACATGCCGGGCCCCCACCTGCACATGCAGCATGTTGTAAAAGCCCGCAGCGTGGCTTAGCGGGGCGGCGTAAATGGCAGTATCCTCAGGCGTTACGTCATCCACATCGCTGCGATAGGCCAGAGACACCATGATCAGCATCCGGTGCGTCAGCCGCACGCCCTTGGGCCGCCCGGTGGTGCCCGAGGTATAGAACAACCACGCCAGTTCATCTGGCGCGCGCTCTACCGGGGCCTCTATCGCATCATGCTCCAGAATCTGCGCAAACTGCGCGCCGGCCACGTCGATGCAGCGGTGATCGCCCATCTCGGCCCCCAGCGCGCCGCTCAGACCCGACGAGGCAAAGGTCAGCGCCGCCCCGGAATTATCGACAATATAGGCAGCCTCTTTTCCGTGCAGCTTGGCGTTGATCAGCACCGTGACGGCACCGGCATACCAGATGCCGTATTGCACGATCAGATATTCGGGGGCGTTCTTCATGAAGATCGCCACCCGGTCGCCGGGGCGCACGCCCTGCGCCACCAGCCAGCCGGCCACGGACATGGCGCGGCTGTGAAACCCACCATAGTCCGCCACCATATCCTGCCCCAGAAACAACGCCGGTCGGGACGGGTTCGCCTGCGCCTGACGCTGTAACCAGAGACCGATATTCATGCTTTCACGGCCTCAAGAATGCTGGCGTAGTTGGCCACGCCGGACCCGCCCATGTTGAACACCAGACCCAGTTCGGCACCGGGATGCTGCATCGCATCCGCCTGCCCCAGAACCTGACGCGCGATCAGCGTGTGCATCGACACGCCCGTCGCACCAACCGGATGCCCCTTGGCCTTGAGCCCGCCGCTCAGGTTGATCGGCAACCGCCCGCCAGCGTGGACCACGCCACCGTTCAGCACATCGGCACCGTGGCCATGCGCCGCCAGACCCATTGCCTCGTAGATCAGCAGTTCGGCGATGGTGAAACAATCGTGCACCTCGGCCACGTCCAGATCGTTCACGGTGATCCCGGCCCGGTCATAGGCGGTGTGCATCGCCCGGCGTGGCCCTTCAAAGGCCAGCACATTGCGCTGGGACATGGCCATCACGTCGTTTACCTGTGACACGGCGCGCATCCGCACCGCTTTTTTCACATCCCCCAACACATCTTCGGCCACCAGCACCAGCGCCGCCGCCCCGTCCGAGACCAGCGAACAATCGGTCACCTTCAGCGGTGCGGCGATGATCGGGTTTCGTTCTGACACGGTGGCGCAGTATTCCTCGTCCAGAGGCTTGTGCAACTGCGCCAGTGGATTGTTCATTGCGTTGCCGTGGTTCTTGGCGGCAATCTTGGCCAGTGCCGCAGTCTGATCGCCGTATTTGTCGAAATAAGCGGATGCGAACTGGGCAAACACACCGGGAAAGGACATCCCGGCCTCTTCTTTCTGATAGGACGCATGCCCCAGCGATGCCGTCACATCGGCAAGCGACAGCTGGGTCATTTTCTCAACCCCGATCACCAGCGCCACTTTTGTCTCGCCGGACAGAATCGCCTGCCGCGCGGCAAACACCGCCGCCGAGCCAGAGGCACAGGCGTTTTCCAACCGCGTGGCCGGCTTGTAGCGCAGGCCCGGATCAATCGCCATGGCCAGCGAGGACGGGAACCCGTCATCCACCATGCCCGCGTTGAAATGCCCGACCCAGATGCCGTCAACATCCGCGCCGGACACGCCAGCATCCTGCAACGCCTCGCGACCCGCAGCGGTGATCATATCCTCAAGGCTCTGATCGGTGAGTTTACCGAATTTCGTGTGGCCCCAGCCAGCGATATAAACCATTGCTATCTCCTTTTGATTTACAGGCAATTAAAACACCTCAGGCCCCGGCCTTCAATTCCGTATTATGCCGGATTTCAGTCTGCATCAGCAATATTGCCCCGCGCCCTCTCGCAATCGGCGGATAAATACGCCATGTTGCCCCCCGGATACGACGCTTTTCACGCGGGCAGCGTTGCCCTATAAACGCGGATGAATGACAAGCCCGCAGCGCAGACGGGCACAGCAGAACCGGTCGAGGACAGACATGACACAACCCAAACATGACGCGGACGTAGCATTCATCAAGGCGCTGGCCGAAATGCTGCAGGAAAACGATCTGGCCGAAGTCCAGGTCAAACGGGATTATGGCGATGAAGGCACGATCAACGTGCGGGTCAGCCGTACCCCCCCTGCCCCTGTTGTGGTATCGGCCCCGATACCTGCGCCAATTGCGCCGGCCCCTGACGTCTCGTCGCCACCTTCCGCCGCCTCGGCAGAGGCCGCCGGCGACCCGGCCAGCCACCCCGGTGCCGTGACCTCGCCCATGGTCGGAACCGTTTACATGCAGGCCGAACCCGATGCGCCCCAGTTCATCAGCGTCGGTGCCCAGGTCAGCGAAGGCGACACGCTGTTGATCGTCGAGGCGATGAAAACGATGAACCACATCCCGGCCCCCAAATCCGGCACCGTCAAGCGCATCATGGTCGAGNATGGTGCAGCCGTCGAATTCGGCACTCCGCTGGTTATCATCGAATAAGGGCAGCCCATGTTTGANAAAATCCTGATTGCCAATCGCGGCGAGATCGCCTTGCGGGTGGTGCGCGGCGCGCGTGAAATGGGCATTGCCACCGTGGCCGTGCATTCCACCGCCGATTCAGACGCAATGCATGTACGCATGGCTGATGAGTCCATCTGCATCGGCCCGCCTGCGGCGGCACAAAGCTATCTTTCCATCCCGGCGATCATCTCGGCCTGTGAAATCACCGGCGCGCAGGCGATTCACCCCGGCTATGGGTTTCTGTCCGAGAACGCCAGTTTCGTGCAGATCGTCGAGGACCATGGCCTGACCTTTATCGGCCCGACGGCCGAACATATCCGCACCATGGGCGACAAGATCACCGCCAAGGACACCATGAAAAAGCTTGGCGTNCCATGTGTACCCGGCAGCGACGGCGGTGTGCCNGATCTGGAGACCGCGCAGAAACTGGGGGCCGAAATGGGCTATCCGGTGATCATCAAGGCCACGGCGGGCGGCGGCGGCAAGGGCATGAAAGTGGCGCAGACCGCCGCTGACATGCAAAGTGCCTTTCACACCGCGCGTGCCGAGGGCAAAGCCAATTTCGGCAATGACGAAGTCTATATCGAGAAATACCTGACCACGCCGCGCCACATCGAAATTCAGGTGTTTGGCGATGGCAAGGGCAATGCGGTACACTTGGGCGAACGCGATTGCTCGCTGCAACGTCGTCACCAGAAAGTGTTCGAAGAAGCCCCCGGCCCCTGCATCAGCCCCGAAGAACGCTGGGCCATCGGCAAGGTCTGTGCCGACGCGGTGGCGCGAATCAACTACATCGGCGCAGGCACCATTGAGTTCCTCTACGAAAAGGGTGAATTCTTTTTCATCGAGATGAACACCCGCCTGCAAGTGGAACACCCGGTCACCGAGGCCATTTTTGGCGTTGATCTGGTGCGTGAACAAATCCGCGTGGCGGCCGGGCTGGACATGTCCTTTGGTCAGGATGACCTGACCATCAACGGCCACGCCATCGAGGTGCGCATCAACGCCGAACGCCTGCCTGATTTTTCCCCCTGTCCGGGGCGGATTACCCAGTATCACGCGCCGGGTGGCCTGGGCGTGCGGATGGATTCGGCCCTGTACGACGGCTATTCGATCCCACCCTATTACGACAGCCTGATTGGCAAGTTGATCGTGCATGGGCGCGACCGGCCCGAAGCGCTGGCGCGGCTGGATCGTGCTTTGGCCGAATTGATCGTCGACGGGGTAGACACGACCATCCCACTGTTCCCCGCGCTGTTGGCCGAGCCGGATATTCAGGGCGGCACCTACAACATTCACTGGCTGGAGCGCTGGCTTGAAAGCAATCTGGCTGAATAGGGCTTGCGTGGGTTTCGCCCACCCTATGCCAGATCGCAGGTGCGCCGTCAGAGTGTTTCCAATCCAACTGGATTCGGAAATTCACCAGGCAGCCCGAGGCAGCATTTTCTTGCCATAAAGGGTTCAGGATGCCCGGTGCATGCGAATAGATTGGAAACGCTGCAATGAACCTCACGCCGGAACTTCTGTTGCACGGCTATTCCATCGGGGTTTTTCCGATGGCCGAACACCGGGACGACCCCGATGTCTTCTGGGTTGATCCCAAACGGCGCGGGGTGATGCCACTCGATGGGTTTCGTATTTCCCGCTCTTTGGCCCGAACATTGCGGCGCGGCGGGTATCGCATCAGCATTGACGCGGATTTCATGCGTGTTGTGCAAGGGTGCGCCGATCGGGTCGAGACCTGGATAAATGAAGAAATATTTACCCTTTACAACGAATTACATGCCATGGGCCACGCCCATTCGCTGGAGGTATGGGAAGGTGATGAATTGACCGGCGGCGTTTACGGCGTGGTTCTGGGGGCGGGATTTTTCGGTGAAAGCATGTTCTCGCGTCGCACCGATGCCTCAAAAATCGCCCTGGCCTATCTGGTGGACCGCTTGAATCTGGCCGGGTTCACCCTGTTCGACACGCAGTTCCTGACCGATCATCTGGCCTCGCTGGGTGGGGTCGAGATCACCCGCGCGCAATATCATCGCCAACTTGAACGCGCCATTGAGAAACCTGCCAATTTTGCGTCGCCGCCAATCCCGTCCGCTCAGGACGTGGTACAGCGCAACACCCAAACATCATATCGGGCGTGATCCAGCGCGCTGAGCGCCGGTGCCGAGGCGATCATCCAGCCTTCGAACCAGATCTCGGGCTTGTTTTTCTCGCGGATTGTCAGAAAAGCGAAAGCATCGCCTGTGGGGTTATCTGCCGGATACCGGCAATCCGCCAGAGCGACCTCCAACCCGAAAACCGCCGTGGTGCCACCCGAGCGCAGCTCGATATCGACCGTCTGGCCATTGACCTTGTCCAGCCCGCGCAGAACCGCGCCGCCTGCAGATTCCACCTCGTCCTGAGCCGTCGCAGCAAAACCCAGACAGGCGAGAATTCCGGCCAGAACCCCGGCCTGAAATCCGGCCAACAGCGCCCGCTTCACTCGTCCCCTCCGCTTCCGGAGACGAACTTCAGCAATAACGAGATCAGGCTGACCGCCCCCTGGGTGTCTTCAACCTCGCCTCCTGGTGCGAAGTAGAACGGCGATCCGCCCGGCACTATTTCGACGAAATTGCCGCCCAACAGCCCCTCGGATGCGACCACAACAGCACTGTCATCGGGGATTTCGATGCCCTCGACCACCGAAAACCGCGTGTCGGCGCGGTAGGTCTCGGGGTTAAGATCGACATCTGTCACCGTGCCGATCTTGACCCCTGCCAGGCGTACATCCGTGCCAACCTGAACCCCTTCGAGCGACCGGAATGACGCAGTCAACTCGTACCCCTGCGATGCGCGCGACAAGCCTGTGGTCTGCCCGGCATAGACCGCAAAGGCGATGGCAGCGGCCAGAACCGCCGCGCCAACCAGAATTTCGGTATTGTTGTGTGACATGAAGCAGCCTTTGGTTATTCGGGGCTCCAGGCCTCGTAATCGCGACGCTCGGCCGGATGGGCCTGGCGCAAAGAACCTGCCGGCGCATAGGCCAGCGCCGTGCCGGTCAGATTTTCCTGATGTGGCTTTTCCCAAGGCTTGTGCGCCAGAGGTTTCTCGGTCGGCGGTTCGTCCCAAGTGCGGTGCAGCCAACCGTGCCAGTCCGGGCTGATGCGGCTGGCTTCGATTTCGCCCTTGAAAATCACCCAGCGTTTGGAATCGTCACGGGTTTTGTAAAACACGTTGCCCTGTTCATCTTCCCCCACCATCACGCCCTTGCGCCAGGTGAAAATCTGGGTGTTCAGTGTTTGCCCGTTCCACCAGGTCACGGCGCGCAAAAGAGTGTTCAGGATTCCCATGGGAGCCTCCGCTTGATTGCCTCTGATATGGACCATGTACGCGCCAAGGTCCAGACCCCGGTCACACGCCTAACGCGGTGCCAGCGCCGTCACTTCAATCTCGATCCGGTACTTTGGGTCGATCAGCCCGCATACCAACATTGTCGCTGCCGGCGGGTTGTCCCCGAAGGTCGCTTTCAACAAAGGCCAGCAGGATGCAAACTCGTTCCGGTCCGCCAGCAGATAGGTCACCCTGACCACATCGCCGAACCCAACCCCGGCCTCACCCAATGCCTTTTCGATAATATCCAGCGCCGAGGCACATTGCGCCGCGGCCCCTTCCGGTACATCCGGCCCGCCAGCAACGGTTCCGGCCACATGCACGAACCCACCAGCGACAACCGCGCGACAATACCCGACCTTTTCCTCAAAGGATGAACCCGAGGAAATGCGTGTAATCGTCATGGCAAGATCACCCGGCCGAGGCCGATTCCTTTTCCGTGTCCGCATAGATCATCAGCGGAGCCGCATCCGACGTCACCGCGTCTTCGTTCACCACCACCTTGGTGACCGAGTCCATTCCGGGCAGGTCAAACATTGTGTCCAGCAGGATATCCTCAAGGATCGACCGCAGCCCGCGCGCGCCGGTTTTGCGTTTGATGGCCCGTTCGGCAATGGCTTTCAGCGCATCTTCTGTGAAATCCAGTTCGGTATTTTCCAGCTCGAACAGGCGTTGGTATTGTTTGACCAGCGCATTCTTGGGCTTGGTCAGGATGGTCACCAGCGCGTCCTGATCCAGATCCTCCAGCGTTGCCAGGACCGGAAGACGTCCGACAAATTCCGGGATCAGACCGAATTTCAACAGGTCTTCGGGTTCCAGATCCTGAAAGATCTCGCCCACGCCACGCTCATCGTCAGAGCGCACATCGGCACCAAAGCCCATGGCCGACCCTTTGCCGCGCTGAGCGATAATCCGGTCGAGACCGGCAAACGCGCCGCCGCAGATGAACAGGATATTGGTCGTGTCCACTTGCAGGAATTCCTGCTGAGGGTGCTTGCGCCCACCCTGCGGCGGAACGGATGCAACCGTGCCTTCCATCAGTTTCAGCAGGGCCTGCTGCACGCCTTCGCCCGACACATCGCGGGTGATCGACGGGTTCTCGGACTTGCGGGTGATCTTGTCGACCTCGTCAATATAAACGATGCCACGCTGGGCGCGTTCCACATTGTACTCAGACGATTGCAGCAGCTTGAGAATGATATTCTCCACATCCTCGCCCACATATCCGGCCTCGGTCAGGGTGGTGGCATCTGCCATGGTGAACGGCACATCCAGAATGCGCGCCAGCGTCTGCGCCAGCAATGTCTTGCCACACCCCGTAGGGCCAATCAGCAGAATGTTGGACTTGGCCAGTTCGATATCCCCGCCCGCCTTCTGGGCGTGGTTGAGTCGCTTGTAATGGTTATGCACCGCAACCGACAAAACCCGCTTGGCCATGGTCTGGCCGATAACGTAATCGTCCAGCACCTCGCATATGTCTTTGGGCGTTGGCACACCTTCAGAGGCCTTCAGCCCGCTGGCCTTGGTCTCTTCGCGGATAATATCCATGCACAGCTCGACGCATTCATCACAGATGAACACCGTCGGCCCGGCAATCAGTTTGCGCACCTCATGCTGGCTTTTACCGCAAAAGCTACAATAAAGCGTGTTCTTGCTGTCACCGCTTGAGTTCGTTGCCATGGTCTACCTTTCAGGCTTCGATTTTCAAACCGGCCCCCTTCGGGACCGATACCGCCACTTTCCGGTCAGCTTAGGCCAGCGATCATGGCTCCACAATCGCAAATAAGGCCAAACCGTCAGGGAAATCAGTCCCCGTCTTCATCGCCTTTTGGGCGATTCTCAACGATTTCGTCAATATGGCCCCATTCTTTTGCCTCTTCCGGGGACATGAAATTATCGCGATCCAGTGCCTTTTCAACCGATTTCTTGGTCTGTCCGGTATGTTTGACATAAATCTCATACAACCGATCCTTCAGCTTCTGCGTTTCGGCAGCGTGGATCATGATGTCGCTGGCCTGGCCCTGATAGCCCCCCGATGGCTGATGCACCATGATTCGGCTGTTGGGCAGCGAAAACCGCATCCCCGGCTCTCCTCCGGCCAGCAACACCGACCCCATCGAGGCCGCCTGCCCGATGCACAGCGTCGATACCTTGGGCTTTATATATTGCATCGTGTCGTAGATCGCCAAACCTGACGTCACGACGCCGCCGGGTGAATTGATGTAAATGCTGATCTCTTTCGAAGGGTTTTCAGCCTCAAGATGCAAAAGCTGCGCCACGACCAGATGATTCATCCCGTCATGGATCGGACCATTGATGAAAATAATCCGCTCCTTAAGGAGGCGCGAAAAGATATCATAGGCGCGCTCCCCCCGGCTGGTTTGTTCAACCACCATCGGGACGAGCGTATTCATATAGGTTTCTGTTGGATCGAACATGTGCCCTGCCTGCTCTGGAATTTGACCGGGACCATACCCGACGATGCTTACATAAGTCTTAGTATCGCCTTGGGGGGGCTTCAAGGGGGTGCAGACAGGCGATTTCAGCCAAACGACAATCGGCAAACAGGAATACCGATGAAAGTCAGCGGACCAAGGCAGATAATCAGCGGACCAAGGCAGATAAAAAGTGATCCGCCGTCCGCATCTTTGGTCGGTAAATATCCCCGCCCGTTGCCCTCTCAGGCCTGCTTGCAGGCCCGAGAGGGCAGGCGCGCGCGCCCTTGGGGGCGCAAAAAAAAGAGCAGCGCGGCACG